>Ga0209211_10000385_pt1 | contig 92515 bp, 88 predicted proteins | sample RifGroA2_FD_183992 | JGI IMG/M metagenome (GOLD analysis project Ga0209211, IMG submission 183992) | Groundwater microbial communities from Rifle, Colorado, USA - Groundwater A2 (SPAdes) (version 2) | ecosystem: Environmental > Aquatic > Deep subsurface > Groundwater | place: Rifle, Colorado... | reverse complement strand
TACATCCCTCCGCGAGATTCACACTGGAGGGCTGGGTTTAAACTCAAGGGAAGCCCTTGCTTCCAAAATTAGGACATTTCTATCTTGGTAGAACTAGGACATTTCTATTTTGGCTTGACAAGAATAATTTTTACAATTGCATTCATTATCCTTCCTGTTAAAATACCTTCCAAGTTACTCTCCTAAATAACTTCAAACGCAAAAGTTTCGGTATGATTATGCAAAAATACGACATCATTGTCATCGGCTCCGGCGGCGGCGCTAAGATTGTCTCCCCCGCGGCCCGGTTGGGTCTAAAAGTGGCGTGCGTTGAAAAAGACGCCCTGGGCGGCACGTGTCTTAATCGGGGCTGTCTTCCCTCCAAGATGCTCATTCATCCGGCGGATGTGGCATTGACCATTAAAGAGGCGCGCAAATTTGATATTCATCTTGATTCGCGTTTTGAAGTGGATTTTCCAAAACTTATCAACCGGATCTCTCAGACGGTCGATCAGGACTCAGCTAAAATGGCTGAAGGGTACGGGCTTAACCCGAATATAGATTTGTATCAAGGCCAGGCCAAATTTATTTCTAATAAAGTGATTGAAGTCGCCGGTCAGCCGATGACCGCGGATAAAATTTTCATTGCCGTTGGTTCGCGGCCGCACATACCTCCGGTGGAGGGGCTGGCGGATACGCCTTATATGACAAGCACCGAGGCGCTGCGCCAAACAAAACTCCCAAAGAAATTAATCGTTTTTGGCGGCGGGTATATCGCGGTGGAGTTAGGGCATGCCTACGGCGCTTTAGGCTCGGACGTCCATTTCTTAGTCCGCAGCCGTTTCTTAAGAAAAGAAGATTCCCAAGTCTCCGAAGAGTTTACCCGAATCTTCACGCATCAGTACACCGCTCATGTAGGCGTGACTCTTATCGGCGTCGCCTATAAACATAATCTTTTCACCGTGACGTATCAGGATCGCGATTTTGAGACACGGCAAATAACGTCCGATGGCCTCCTGGTTGCCGCCGGTGTTGTTCCGAATTCCGACACGCTGGGTCTTGAAAACACGGGTATCGCTGTCCGTGAGAATGGCTTTATTCAAGTCGATGATCATCTGCGAACCACGGTCGAGGGCGTCTATGGCCTGGGAGATTGTGTGGGGAATTATCTTTACCGCCACAGCGTTAATTTTGAAGGGGAGTATCTTTTTCGGTCTGTGATTGAGAGGAAAAATATCGGGCCCATTCATTATCCGCCGATCCCCCACGCCGTCTTTGCCTATCCTCAAGTGGCGGGAGTCGGGATGACGGAAGATCAAATACGGCATGAAGGCCTGGATTATGTCGTGGGTCTGTGTCCTTACAAAAACAGCGGTATGGGAATGGCCTTGCTCAGCGACCATGGTTTCTGTAAAATCCTGATCGATCGCCAGACAAAAAAAATTCTCGGCGCGCATATCGTCGGGCCTGAGGCGTCAAACATGATTCATATGATCATTGCTTTTATGTACAAAGAAGGGACGCTGGAGGATTTGTTAAACATGGTTTACATCCACCCTGCCCTGCCGGAGATTGTGCGTAACGCCGCCAGAAAGGCGCAGGCGGCCTTAGGGGAATGAAACCTACTGACTTTGGAATACCCATGGACAAAACAACGAAAAAAGCTGTTTCTATTCAAAACTTGACGAAATACTATGGCTCATTCAAGGCCTTGGATGACGTGAGCTTTGAGGTCGGCCGCGGTGATTTTTTTGCCTTTCTGGGGCCGAACGGCGCCGGGAAGACAACCACGATTAACGTCATCACCGGGCTTTCGAATTATCAATCGGGGCAAGTTAACATATTCGGCTATAATACCACGACGCAGTACACACAATCCCGGCGGCTGGTGGGACTGTGCGCCCAGGAATTTAATTTTGACCCTTTTCTTACGCTCCATCAGTTATTGGTCTACCAGGCCGGGTATTTTGGCATTGTCCCAAAAACCGCCTCCAAGCGGGCGGATGAATTGCTGGAACGTTTTCAACTGATGGAGAAACGTAATCTGAGACACCGGGCATTATCCGGCGGGATGAGAAAACGATTGTTGATATGCCGGGCCCTGATCCATGATCCGGCGATCCTTATCCTGGATGAACCCACCGCCGGGTGCGACCTTGAGTTGAAGTATATGGTGTGGGAGTACCTCCAGCAATTAAACCGAGAAGGGAAAACCATTTTTTTGACCACGCATTACATGGAAGAAGCGGAAAAGCTTTGTAAAACGATAGGGATTATTCACAAGGGACGCATTGTCCGTATCGGCGATAAGAAAGAAGTCCTTCAGGATAAAACGCTCGAAGCCGTGTTTTTAGAAGTCACCGCTTCGGGTTGAATTTTTAATTCACCAACTCGCAAACTCGCAACTCGTAAACTCGTTAACGCGCAACGCGCCAACTTTTTTATATGATTACAAATCCCATAGGCGTCATAGCATTATCCAAAAGAGAGATCGTCCGGTTCATGGCGGTGTCCAGCCAGACGATCCTCCCTCCTTTGGTGAGCTCAGCCCTTTTTATGTATATCTTTGGTGTGGCTATCGGGAACAGGATTGCGTTTGAAGCGACGGGGTTTTCTTACCTGGGATTTTTAGTCCCGGGGTTGATGACCATGCATCTGATCTCAAGCGCCTATGAAAACACGAGCTCTTCGTTATTTATCGCCCGGTGGCACAACCATATTCAGGAGGTCCTGCTGGCCCCCTTATCTTATTTTGAAATGGTGCTGGGACTTCTGGCTGGCGGCATCGCCAGAGGGGTTATGGTCTGTGCCGGGGTTTATGGCATTTCGTTTTTTTTCTCTCCGATGGGAGTCGTCCATCCTTTTCTTTTAAGCTATTTTATTATAAACATTGCCGTCATTTTTTCGTGTGCCGGCATGATGGGCGCTTTATGGGCTGAGGATTTCGGGATGTTAAATTTGTGGAACGTGTACGTGATCATTCCCCTGGTTTTCATGGGCGGCGTGTTTCATCCCATGACCATGCTCCCTCCATTGATTCAGACGATTTCAAAATTCAACCCCATGTTTTATCTGGTCAACGGCATCCGTTACAGTGTGATCGGCGTGACCGATGCGCCCCTTTTATCCTGCGTTGTTTTATCTTTGATCTTGGCTTTGGGATTTTTCTTTTTGACGGTTTATTTGTTTAAGAGGGGTTATAAATTAAGAACATAGTACGAACTAATAATCTTTAACCTCTTCTGATTAAAATCCTATGATACACACTGAAAATTCACAGGCCACCCGCACCCTAGCCTTTTTGATTGACCGCGTCAAACAGAAGCAACGCGAGGTCGAGCAATGGCTGGCCTCTCAGGAAGGTTCCAAAGAACTGCCCCTGTATTCCTCGGTGGATATCCGTGACGGAGGTTTCAAGGCCGCGGTGGTGGACACGAATATCTTTCCGGCGGGTTTCAACAATTTATGTGAACATGGTTTAGAGGCCGCTGTTCCGTTGATCCGTACGGCGATTGAAAGGCGGGTGCCGTCATGCCGGGAAATTCTGATCGTTGCCGAAGAACATACGCGGAACATGTGGTATCTGGAAAACATCCGTATCTTGAAGCAAATCATCGAACGCGCGGGATTCAACGCCAAGATCGCGACCTTCCTGACAATCCAGCCCGCCTTTTGCCAGGATGCCGCCAAGTACGTCGAACTGCAGACAGCCACAGGCTACCCCGTAAGAATGTATTGTTTCCGCAGAATCCTTTCAGAGGTTGAAGCCGGCCGTGAAGAGTTTGATTTGATTATCATGAATAATGATCTCACGACAGGGATCCCTGATGTCCTGAAACATTCGAGAATTCCCATCTACCCCTCGGTGCACGCCGGGTGGCATTCCCGTCATAAATCCAGCCATTTCCGTTATACCCATGAGTTGATGCGGGAGTTTGCTCAGATCCTTAATCTCGATCCTTGGTTTTTTTCTTGTTTATTTACCGTGGTCGAAGGGGTTAATATTAACATCGAAGCGGATCGTGCCAAACTGAGCGATGCCGCCGCGGATCTTTTCAGAAAGATTGAGATCAAATATCAAGAGCATCAGATCTCTGAGAAACCCTACCTTGTCCTTAAATCAGATTCCGGGACCTACGGCATGGGGGTCTTGCCCATAGAAGATCCTTCCGAGATCCTGCACCTTAACCGCCGGGACCGCAACCGTCTTTACAAAGGCAAAAGCGCTCAGGTCATTGACAGATATATTCTCCAGGAAGGCGTGCCGACCATTTATCACATGGACAGGGAAGTGAGCGAGGTCGTCCTTTACCAAATAGAAAACAACTTTGTCGGAGGGTTTTACCGTTCACATATGTCCAAAGGATCCCGGGAAAATCTGAATAGCCAGGGTATGATTTTTAAGAAAATGTGTCCGAGGGGGAGTCAATACCCGGACTGCGGGGTTCCTTACGATCCGCATATCTTTGAGGTGTATCGCATCCTGGCCAGGATTGCCGGCATCGCGGCGTACCGGGAAATTCTTAAATTGAAGGCTGACCGGTCATGAATTTTGTCTTCTTAATGGATCCTTTAGAAACGGTCATCGTGGACAAGGACACCTCTCTGCTATTAATGGTCGGCGCTCATCGGCGGGATCACAAAGTTTTCTTTTTGCCGGACGGCGGGATGAGCCTGAAGAATGGTCGTGCGACTTTTCACGCCACGGAGCTTATCCCACAATTGGACGAACAGAATCCGTTCGTGGAAAAGAAACTTGTCCACTTGGGGCCCGATGAGATCGATGTCGTCTTTGTGCGCAGTGATCCGCCTTTTGATGACACCTACCTCACCAATACGTGGTTGCTCGATTTTCTGCCGAAACGGATCCCCATCATTAACAGCCCGGATGGTCTTCGGGCGGCAAACGAAAAGATCTGGGCCGCCCAATTTACAACGCTCGTCCCTCCGACCTATGTCGGCCGCGATAAACACGCCATGCTTGAATTCTTCGATGAACAAAACGACATCGTCGCCAAACCCACCAACGCCTTTGGCGGACAATCTGTCTTCCGCATAAAAAAAGGGGATTCCAATGTCCATGTCATCTTGGAGACGTTAACGCGTCACGGGACGCGGGATATCATTCTCCAGCAGTGCGTGAAGGAATTTGACCAAGGGGACAAACGGATTTTGCTTCTTGACGGCGAACCTTTGGGCGCGGTGTTGCGCGTTCACGCACCCGGCGATCACCGCAACAACCTGTTCTCCGGCGGCAATCCGGAACCCACGCGCGTCACTCAACGGGATCTTGAAATCATCGACACCTTAAAGCCGGCATTGCGCAGATCAGGCCTTTACTTTGTGGGGATTGACATCATCGGCCGGTATTTAATCGAGGTCAATGTCACCTCCCCAACCTGCCTTCAGGAGATGAACCGGTTCTACGGTGTTCATCTGGAAGAAAAAGTGATCGCGTTTGCTGAGAATCTGGTAAAAAGTGCATAGCGCGTGACTCGTGGCTGTTGGCGCGTAGCGGGAAAGTTACTGGGTGGGCATCGGTCCACGGGGCTTACGCGTTCTTAAAAGACAAACTCTTCTCTTTTAACTGCGTGTACGGATAAATGCCGGAGGCGTGGCCGTCGTTCCATTCGATGCCGACGGCATAATTGCCTAACGGTGTGATTTTTTTCGGGGCGATAGCGGCGGGGACATCTGTCTCTTGGAGGATTTGTTCGCCGGTCATTTCATTGATACATAAGGCGCAACGACAGCTTAACCGAAGGTCACGGTGGCTTACACTGGTCACTTCTCCTGACGGCCAGGTCAGATACGTATTGCTTTCATCAAAGCGAATTGCGGGAATTTGTTTTTTGAGGATGCTGGTTTTGCCCAGCGAACGGATCATATGATCGACGGCATCAACGATGGACGGATGAGTTGTGTGGCCGTCAATCCTGGCCGTCAACTGCGGTAACACGGGGATCTCCGCCAGCATCTCCAGGCCGAATCGGTCCGTGAGCGAGTCGCTGGCCTTCCCTCCGAAGATATAATGCTTTTTGTCGCAGTTATCGCAAATGAAGTAGGACATATTTTCGATAACGCCCAGCATAGGCACATCGACCTTCTCAAACATCAAAATGCCCCGGGCCACGTCCACGAGCGACAAGGTTTGCCGCGTCGTGACAATGACCGCCCCGTTTAATTTGACGGACTGCGTGATCGTCAATTGAACGTCTCCGGTCCCCGGTGGCATATCCATAAAAAGATAATCCAGATCTCCCCAATCCGTCCCATGGAGGATCTGCTGGATGTACTGGCTGACCATGGGCCCGCGCATCACTGCGGGGGCGTCGCCAAGAAGAAATCCAAAAGACATTATTTTTAAATGGAATTTCTCAACCGGAATCAGTTGGTTCATTCCGTTGATCGTGATTTTTTCGTTTTGCGCGTTAAACAACGCCGGGACGGATGGGCCGTGAATATCGCAGTCGAGGAGACCCACCTTATACCCGCGACGGGCCAGTTCCAGGGCCAGGGTGGCCGCCAGGGTGGACTTCCCCACGCCCCCCTTGCACGACGACACGGCAATGATCGATTTCACCCCCGCGAGACCGCTCTGCGTATTTAAACCGGCCTGGCTCGATTTTCGGGGGAGCGTGGTCATACGGACTTGGACCGAACCGACGCCGGGGATTTTTTTGATGAGATCTTCAGCCTTTTTCTGAAAAAAGTCTTTCACGGGACACGCCGGCGTGGTTAAGGCGATGTCAAATGCCACAGAACTTTTTTCAATTTTTATATTCTGGACGAATCCCAAAGAGACGATATCCTGATTAAAATCAGGGTCGATTATTTGAGATAAGGCGTTGAGGACTTCTTTTTCTGTAATCATCTTAATAACTTGTTTCATGGATGCGGACCTTGCCGCGGAATATCCAATAAACACTGATGGTATACGCCAGGACAAAAGGCATCCCAATTATAGCGATAATCAACATGATGCCAAGGGTTTTTTCCGAAGAGGCGGCATTATAGATCGTTAAACTGTGTTCTGGATAGGGTATGGACAAAACGATGTTGGGGTAAAGGCCTAGACCGAACAAAAAAATCAGCGCGAACATCGAGGCACACGAGGACAAAAAGGCCTGAAAGTCCTTTCCGCGATTCATCTGCCGGGGGATATTGGCGATCGCCAGCAGATTGAAAAGAGGCACAATAAAATAAAGTGGATGAGCTCGCATTTTATCGGCCATGTGCGGCAAATACACGAGCGTACTGATGGTCATTAAGGCGTAACATAAAATATACACCCTAATGGCCTGCCGGCTCCAGCGGCGGATTTTTGCGTGCAGGGCCCCCTCCGTTTTCATGGCCAGGTAAATGACGCCGTGCATCGTAAACAGGGCGACGGTTGTAATGCCGACGAGAACGGCATAAGGATGAAACAGCTGATTCAAAGAGGCCGTGAATTCCCCTTCGTTATTTAAAGGAATTCCCTTAGCCACGTTCCCGACCATGATGCCCAAAAAAAAGGCTGTTAAAATGCTGGACAGACTGAAACTGATGTCCCACATCCGACGCCACCAGGCCATAGGCTCCTTGCCGCGGAATTCAATAGCGATCGCCCGAAAGAGAAGAGAAAACAGCAGAAAGAAAACAATGGGATAAAATCCGGAAGCCAGGGTGGCGTAAACTTCGGGAAACGCGACAAACATCGCTCCGGCACTGGTGACGAGCCACACTTCATTGCCGTCCCAGACCGGTCCGATCGAATTGATAAAAAGGCGCCGCTCCTGGTCGGTTTTGGTCAACAAATGGAGCGCTCCGACGCCTAAGTCAAAACCGTCTAAGACGGCGTAACTTGACAGGAGAAGTCCCATAATGATAAACCAAATAAAATTGAGATCAATGGGTCCTCCGTTCACGCGCGGTGCCTCCCTTCTTCTGAAATCGAGCCATGCCCCCCTGGACCCGTTTTAATTTTCTTATTTAATAGATAAATGAAGAGCATAAATAACAAAGAATAAATGATGGAAAACAGGATTAAAGAGGTCAGGACCATATGGGCCGTCACATTCCTCGAGAGACCTTCGGATGTCCTTAATAAGCCATAGACAATCCAAGGCTGACGACCGACTTCAGCCGACATCCAGCCGAAAAGATTCGCTATCTGCGGGCCCAAGACAGACCAGACAAATAGACGTAGAATCCAGGGGCTTTCAAACAATGTGTTGCGCCATAAGAGGAGACATCCGGCGCTGCTCAGGAAGATCAAAAAAAGGCCGATAGCGATCATGGCATGGTATGTTTGAAAAACGATGTTGACCGGCGGCCTGTCTTCTTTGGCAAAGGCCTGAAGACCCGTTACGGCTTTTTGCGGGTCTCCATGGACCAGGAAACTCAGCATCCCCGGGATCCTTACGCCGAATTGGACTTTTTCTTCCTTTTCATTCACCCAGCCGAAAAGATACATATCCGCCGGCTGTCCCGTCGGAAAATGCCCTTCAAAGGCCGCGAGTTTGGCCGGTTGGTACTGATGGACCACCAGGGCCCCCCGGTGACCGCTCATGAGTTGTCCGATCGAGGCCGCGAGAGCCAGTCCTAATGCGATCTTCATCGAAGATTGAGCAAAATCCAGGTGCTGTTTCTTGAGAAGATAATACGCGCTGATGCTCAAGACCAAAAAAGCCCCGGCCTGCCAGCACCCCATGAGGACATGCGTTAAGCGTTCCATGGACGACGGATTGAAAACCATGGCCCAGAAATCGACAATTTCGGCCCGGGCTTTCATTCCCTCGCCGACGATATGATACCCGGACGGCGTCTGCATCCAGGAGTTGGCAACGACAATCCAGATCGCGCTAAAATGGGCCCCCAGGCAAACCATCAGTGTTGCGAAAAAGTGCATCGGGCGACTGATTTTATCCCACCCGAACAGCAACAACGCCAGGAACCCCGACTCCAAAAAAAAGGCGAATATCCCTTCCGAGGCCAGGGCGCTGCCAAAGACATCCCCGACATAGCGGGAATAAGCGGCCCAATTGGTGCCGAACTCGAACTCCATGATCACGCCGGTAGCTACCCCTATGGCAAAGGTTAAGCCGAATATTTTAGCCCAGAATTTGGCCATAGTGAGATACAACGGTTTCTTGGTGACGAGGTACAGCGCTTCCATAATGACAAGAATCACACCCAATCCGATACTTAAGGGCGGATAAATGTAATGAAAGGCAATGGTCAGGGCAAATTGGATTCGGGAGAGTAATAAAAGATCCATCGTCTGGTTATTCCTTTAAAGTATGGTATGTCGTTTTACAGGCTCATGTCTTTTAATTGTTGATCCGTGAGGCTCAAGGCGGTGACGGAGCGGCGATCCTCTTTGTTACGTACCTGCCAATAAACCATATTTTGGGGGGCCTCATTTTTATAACGGGAGAATCGTTGGATAAGACCGGCAGAAACGCCCAGGGCATCTTCCGGAGGATGATGTCCCTTTAACAGCAGAGTCGGGCCGGCCTGATCAGGCAGTTGCATGATGTAATCATCGATATGGGCATAACGGATGAGAGACTCATTTTCCTCTTCATCACGGCCAAGGATCGTTTTAAACTCTTTACTGATACGGAAATGCCGTCCCCATTTTAAAGCCACGGTCTCACGGAAATTCCTGTAGCCGTGTTCCAGAGTGTCTTTCATCCGGCGGGAAAAATTCACGTCCGTCAAAAGACATCCTCCCGCCGGCTGATTATACGCCGTAAGATGAAATGTCTGAGCTAAGGTGAATTGTTCTTTCCTTGAGCGGCCGGATAATCTCAAGAGTTTTGACCGGTCAATCACACCTTCTTTTTCAAGAATCGTCGGTTCTAAAAGCTGGGCGCATAAGGGTCTGAGTAACCGTCCTTCAAGCCCTGCCCCCTGTTCAATCCGGACCAGGCTCTTGCGCAATTGGGACATGGGCCTTTGGCCTAAGACCTCTCCCGTAAAGACAAAAGCGCCTCCGATATGACGCATATATTGCGCGGCCCTGGAAAACATATGGATGCGGCAATCGACACAGGGATTTATGGCCGAGCCATAACCGTGTTTGGGATTCCGGATGATTTCCAGATAGCGTTCATCCAATTGAAGCACGATGAATTTGATGCCGATACTCATAGCCGCTTCAATGGCCTTGGTCTTGTCACAACAACCCCACGGCATGGCAAAATAAACCCCATAAACATCAAAGCCTAAGTCTTTGACAATCCTGGCCGCCAATATACTATCCAGCCCGCCGGAAATCAGCCCGACGGCCTTAACCGGCGGTAGCGTATCCTTGTTTGAGATTTGTGGTTCGTTCATAGTTATATTCATACTCGGCATAATTTTAGACGTTGCCGGTTCCCCTGCGTCCTAAACACGGAGCATAGACGATCATTTACCAAGGCGAATCATTCGATCTGTCCATTGATTGATGGTGTGCGGATGGATAAAAAGGATCAAAGCAATGACCATACTTAATTGAAAAAAGAGAATGGCCGGACTTAAAATAATCATGCCGGTCAAGTGAAGGCAGGCCATCGCAATAAGACTGTAAGGCCTTGTTTTGTTGAACCAGACCAAAATCGGGAAAGTCATCTCGATCAGTAAACTGCTATAGGTCAGGAGAATGCTTAACGTTTCATTCTGGAATAATGTTATATGAGAAAAATGAAACCAGCGTTCCGACAGAGCCACCAGATACATCGCGGATCCATCGCGCCAGGCGGGATCTTCTATAATTTTAAACGGTTGGCTAAGAATATAGACATTCAGTACGGACAGTTGCATCAAACGCGTGGCCCAGGGTTCCCGCGGGATAGGATTCAACAATCTTTCTTTTAAGTTTTTTCCTTGTGTTTTTAACCATCGATCTAAGGACAAACAATCTCCGAGGGGGGCAAAAGAACTCAAGAACAAAAGCATTTTAATAATTTGATCCTGGCCGTTCACCAGGAAAAAATTACGATGCGTCATTGAGGCGTAGACGATAAATAGAATAATCGTTGAAATCCTCGTCTGAAATCCAAGAATAAAAGTTATTGATGCCAGGATCCCGATGCCATAAATGCCCCATAGAAACCAAGGTTCTAAAGAAATGGCGAATAAATTTAACTTTTCTATTCCGTTTAATTCAGCAAAAGGATAAAGGCCGTGCGGTCCGTAAAACCGTTCCCAGTTGGGGAAACTGCAAAGAAGAATACTTAAAACAAGGATCCCGAGCGCCGTGCGAAAAACGCCCAGCACATAGGTCGGCCTAGGTTCAAACCAAAATCTGTTCCACCACGCTAAAAGCATTTAAAGATCCTCACAAGATACGGCCCGGACAAATTGCCGGGTCCAGGTAGGATGACGATAAAAATAATTTTTGTCCTCTTTGTTTGTGGCAACAAAGATCTGCCAGGTGCGTTCGATTTCTATTTTTTGGGGTACACTATCTTTCAAGCCCTTATACGTCCGGCAAAAATATTTTCCCAGCGCCGCCTGCCCTTTTTCATCGTTATAAATATTTAATTCATATTTTCCTTCACGAAAGTTGACAAAATTGTATTCGATAAAGTTTTGTTTTTGCTGGCTGGGCATGAGGATTCTTTCTTTGCCGCCGTCTGGGTAGACCGCCGTAATGATAAACTGCCAGTTGAAGCGGTCAACGGGCGCGAACATCCGCCAGTAATTTCTAAGACCCGCCGTCCAGCAAAGATTATAATAGGCGCCTTGCAGGTTATTGAACCATTGAGTCGCCTTAATCATGGTGGGTTGTTGACTGTTATAGGGAAGATAATAGGGTCCCGAATCACTTAGGATGTTGGCCAGCGCCATCATTCCTAAGACTAGGACAATGAAAATATTGGTCGAAATTTTTTTTATCATGTGAAAAAAAATAAATTCATTAACTCCCTCAGCGCTCCCGAAAAGGAAGCGTACTCTAAAATGCTTCCTGTGTCCAGACCAAAGATCAGGGAATATAAGGTGGAGAGTTTTTTGAACTCGGGTGAGGGTTCTCCAGACACGAACAAATTCCCCACGATGTTTGATACTCAAGCGATGGATGCAACATTTCTGTAATGAAGAAGGAAACGGTTGCTTTATAAAAAAGAGATTTATGAGCAGTATTCGAAGTCTTTTATTTCCATATCTTTACAATATCTTGGATTTTTTTTGTTAAACGTTTTTCATAAAATAAAAACTTTTATCCCTTGTAAAGTCGGAGTTGTCCAATTATAGTTACAACGGATGTAAAAATTGCTTATGGATCATTCTTCTTGATGAAGAAAGGCGGTCCTAGGCTAAAGGAGAGGGAAAAATGAAGAAAATTATTTTAAAGTATTTTCTCTATAACATATTTTTCATTTTGTGTCTGCCTTCCCTATCTCATTCTGATACCCTTAAATTTAGCACATATTATCCCGCGCCACATGGGGCTTATCAAAAGCTCGAGGCCGATCAGGCCCAAATTAAAACACTGAATATTTATTCAATCAATATTAAAGACGCCAACTCGGAAACCCTTGACCAGGAAACACTCGATAAAGAATCACCACCTGGCTCAATCTCCTTAACACCAATGGATCCAACTTTAAAGAATGATTCATTAAGTCATCCTTCAATTATGAATGTCAAAGGTATAGATTTCAAGGCTCAACAAGGGACGATGTATTACGACAAAAGTGGAGATAAATTCAAATTTTTTAATGGTGTTGAGTGGAAGGATCTGTCAGGAACAAGCGAAATGTATGTTGCGACATTTAAAAAAAGTTCAGACTCGAATTTCTCCAGTTCCAAAGGCGATAAGTGGAAAATCCTTTCAGACTGGCAGATTAAAGACGCGGGTGACTACACTGACTTTTGTAAAAAGCGTAACGGGATATTGGTTAAAACTAAAGCTAAATCAAAAATAGCCGGGAATGGACTCTATGCCATTTCATGGGGGGGGGGAATTCAGGTTAACGCGAAGAATGAAACTTTACATGCTGATGTGAGATTAAGAAGAAACGCTCCGGGTAGCAAATATGAATCCAGAAGAAGAGAAAGAACAATTGATAGATCAGATGACCTCATAGATGACGATATTGTATCAAGCTGTCCGGAAGATGCACTGTGTCTCTCAGATATGAATAGCGGCTTCTCACAAAACATAATATCTCAGGAAATTATGGTTGGAATGCCCGCGGATGAGGATTGGTGCTATTGGGTGGAAGTTTCCACAAGCCATAACAGTACAAAAAATATTAAAGCAATACTTAAACAGGATTTCTTTATCGAAATAAATAAAGTTCTTAGCTTCTAACATAAAGGCGATAGACATGGGCGAATTTATAATAAATAAAAGAATTTTAATCTACGGATTGTTCTGCTCCTGTCTTCTCTTTCTAACCTCCAGCATTGGTCCAAAACCTTTTTTAAACATCAAAGAATGTTCCGCCGGGGACGCGTGTCCGACGTGTACTTGTACCTGGGGATGCAGCTCCTGCGGGGGATGCGTGTTTTCAGATAAATCTCAAACGGTAACACTAGATATTTTCAATCTTCCCTATCAAAACAGCGGTACGATCGATGCCGGTTGTAACGGCACCATCCCCTGGAGCGTGGACTTCCAATTCTGGCCACCTGCTTCGAGTCAAGTAACAGGACTGGATCTGAAAAATAAAATTGTCGAGTTTGAAAACAACTCAAAAACTCTTGAACAAATTGGTTTACACTATATACCTGTAACAATCTCAACCAGCGCGACGTATAAAGATGGCGTGTGTGCAAGTTGTGTGTGTAATGGCCCACCACCACCTCCGCCTCCACCACCACCACCACCTCCGCCTCCATCTGGTGGCGGCGGTGGCGGTGGACCACCACCACCACCACCACCACCACCACCTCCGCCTCCACCGCCTCCGCCTCCACCGCCTCCCCCGCCTCCTCCACGAAGGAGGTAGCTGGCGGTGTTATAACAGAGGAAAAGAATTCATCGGAAAGAATTCGTCGGAAAAAATCTTGCATCATTTCAGGTTCGTGTGATAACATACACCCTTAATCTGATGAATTTAAATCAGGACTTTTGTGTTCGGCGATCCAAACGCGAAAGTCCTGTAAATATTTCTCAATAGGACGTATATGAACGCTAAGAAAATTTCCAAAGTTAAAAAAGAAAATGTGTTAACCGGTGCCGAGGCGCTGGTGAGATGTTTGGAAAACCATGGTGTCGAATATATCTTCGGCCTTTCCGGCGGCGCCGCGATCCCGATCTTCGACGCCCTGGTGGGATCGAAAATCAAATTGATTTTAGTCCGCCACGAACAAGGCGCCACGCACATGGCGGACGGTTACGCGCGGGCGACCGGGAAACCCGGGGTGGTGGTTGTGACCAGCGGGCCCGGGGCAACGAATATTGTGACCGGTATCATGACGGCCCATATGGACTCAATTCCGATGATTGTCTTGACCGGTCAGGTCATTACGTCCATGCTCGGAAAAGACGCGTTTCAGGAAGCGGATATCGCGGGTATTTCTATGCCGGTTGTTAAACATAGTTATTTAGTGAAGAACTCCAACGATATTCCCCGGATTATTAAAGAAGCCTTTCATATCTCCAGCACCGGCCGTCCTGGACCGGTTTTAATTGATTTACCTAAAGATGTGACGTCGGGCCCTTGTGAAACTTCTTTGAATCCTCCCATGGACATTCCGGGATATTCCTTCACAGCCGAGCCTAATAAAAAAGATGTCCTGAAGATGGCCAAGATGTTTAAAGGTTCCAAAAAACCTTTATTGCTGGTCGGCCATGGGGCTGTCCTGGCCAGGGCGGACAAAGCCGTCCGGGAATTGGCTTTAAAGCTGAAAGCGCCCGTCATCAACACGTTGTTGGGAAAAGGCGTTTTCCCGGAGACCCACGCCCTTTCCTTGGGTATGATCGGTATGCATGGAACGGCCTATTCCAACAAGGCCTTGATTAATTGCGATTTGATTTGTTCCATCGGTTGCCGCTGGGACGACCGTATCAACGGAAATAATGATGAATTTTGTATCGGAGCGAAAAAACTCCATATTGATATTGATCCGGCTGAAATCGGCAAGATCGTGCAACCCGATGCCAGTGTGGTGGGGGACGCCCGGTTGGTTGTCGAAGAATTGATTAAGCACGTCGGGCCGCTGGATACTGAGGAATGGTTAAAGGAAATAGCGTTTTACCGTGAAGAATTCCCTTTGCATTACAGTCTTGAAGAGGGATTAACAGCGCAGTGCGTCATCGATGAAGTGTATAAAGTGACTAAAGGCAAGGCGATTGTGACCACGGATGTGGGGCAGCATCAGATGTGGGCCGCGCAATTTTATCTCAGCGATTATCCCGATCATTGGATTTCCTCCGGCGGTGCCGGCACCATGGGATTCGGATTTCCGGCCGCGATCGGCGCCCAGCTTGGAAAGCCGCACAATCTGGTGGTGGCTATTGTCGGTGACGGCGGTTTTCAGATGACGCTGTGTGAATTGGCGACCCTGGCGATCAATAAACTGCCAGTCAAGATTGTTATTATCGACAACAAATATCTGGGCATGGTGCGCCAATGGCAGGAATTATTTTTTGACAACCGTTATTCCGGCGTGGATTTGGAAGGCAATCCCGACTTCGTGAAGCTGGCTGAGGCCTATGGAGTTAAGGGGATCCATATCGACAATGTGAAAGACGTGCGGAAGAAATTAACCGAGGCTATGGAACACAAAGGACCTGTGGTGATTCATGCCGAAGTGATTAAAGAAGATAACGTGTTTCCCATGGTCCCGGCCGGGCGCTCGGCGTACCACATGATTGTCGAACCACCCAAAACGAAACTCGAGAAACCGGTAGGAAGTACTTAACGCGTTTCCGGATTGAGAATTTTTTTCAATATTCACAAATTAAATATATTAATAAAGAGTTGAGGTTTATTCCATGAGCCCTACTGAGCAACGAAAAGATATTCACACCATCAGTCTTTTGGTAGCGAACAAACCCGGGGTACTGGTGCGTGTGGCCCTGGTTTTTTCCCGGCGCGGGTACAATATTGATTCGCTTGTTGTGTCCCCTTCTTTTGATTCGCGTTTTTCCCGAATGACCATCACGGCCCAAGGGGATCCAAAAGCCCTGGATCAAATTATTAAGCAAGTCTCCAAACTGATTGATGTCATCCACGCCAGTGAGCACACAGGCATTGATGCCGTTCACCGGGAATTGGCTTTAGTGAAGGTCAAATCCACGCCCACCAATAAGGCCATCATCCCTAAACTTTGCAAGAAGCACAACGCTTGCATCATTGATGAGTCCCCCAAGGCCTTCATTATTAAGCAGGCCGGAACAACAATCGCGCTGGACGAATTTGAAACCATGTTGCGCAAATACGGCATTATAGAGATGGTGCGTTCCGGAAAGCTTGTCATGGCTAAAGGAAAAGAATCGACGTAATAAGCGCCTCCCCTGCCTCTTCCCTCTCTTTGACACCATTCCCAGAATGTCAGGTATTTGGATGATGATGCTTGCGGCAGGGATCAAGCGGGGGTAATTCCTGGGGCGGCAATATAATCTGGGTAATTTTCACCCCTTCCTCATTGTGCTCAACCGATTGAATGTGGCAGCGGTCTTTATCGATTTCCGGGTCATGGAACCCCCCGTATTGGGCAAGAGAGGAACGAAGCGCGTCCCACACCAGATAAAGAATAAATTGTTCCTCTTCATTGTCGATCTTGAGATCATCAACGGCCTGCTGAAAAGAAATTTTGAGTAGATCCCCCAAGCTCTTCCCTGCGCAGTATCGGCCATAGCGCGCGTCGGTCTCAATCTCTTTGCCACACGTCACTTTGACAAAATTGAAAGAGACAAATTTCTCTTCGTGATCCAATTGCAGGATAATACTTGATGAGCTGTCGGTACAGGGCATAAATTCACCTTCTGATTATGGCGGTCAGATATTGAACGCGGGTTCGACATCTCGAACGCACGGCATTTATTACCATTCCAGCGCTCCGCCCGTCTGATATTCTGTCACGCGGGTTTCAAAAAAGTTCTTCTCTTTCTTAAGGTCGATGACCTCACTCATCCACGGAAACGGATTTCTAGAGCCGTACTGCGTCGGCAGGCGCAGTTTCTCCAAACGACGGTCCGCGATGTGTTGCACGTATTCACCCAGGAGATCGGCGTTGAGCCCCAGGACGCCCCGCGGAAGACATTCCCGGGTGTAGGCGCATTCCAATTCCACGGCTTTCTTGACACTCGACACAATCGATTGTTGAAATTCCGACGACCAGACCGCGGGATTTTCATCCACAATGGTATTGATCAATTCAATGCCGAAATTCATGTGGATACTCTCGTCGCGCAAGATATACTGAATCTGTTCGGCGGAACCGGGCATTCTGTTCTGTCGGCCGAAAGAGAGCATAATCACAAAACCGCTGTAAAAGAAGATCCCTTCCGTCACCCCGTAATACGCGATTAGATTCCTCAAGAATGTCTGCAGACCCAGAGTAGATCGTGTATCGAAGGCAGGGTTTAGGACACCGTCTGTGTAGATCATGGAGAATTCATCCTTGTCAAAGATTGTCTTTACCTCCCGGTACATATTGAACATCTCAATCTCATTGAGGGATAAAGACTGGACGATATATTGAAAGGCGTGCGCGTGAATAGCCTCTTCAAACGCCTGGCGCAACAAGTATTGACGGCATTCCGGATTATCGACAAATTTATAAATGGCTAAGACAATATTGTTTCCGACAAGGGTTTCAGCGGTGGCGAAGAATCCAAAGGTGCGTTTGATGACATGCCGCTCATCCTCGGTAAATCCCAGCGGGTCTTTCCATTGTTCGATGTCTCTTTGCATAGAGACCTCTGTGGGCATCCAGTGATTGGCGCAGCCGTCCAAATAATAATGCCAGGCCCATTTATATTTGATGGGAACCAATTGATTACAATCGACGGCACGGTCATTATTGATGACCTTTTTATTATCAACGGTGACTTTGTCTCTGGTCATACGCAGTGAAGAGATCGTCATGTGACCCTCCATTCTTTTCTTTAGTTCTTTAACTTTAATCCTTTATCCTTTATCCTTCAAACAACCTGTATCATCCCTCTCTATTGACACGCCTCACAACCCTCTGTTGACGCCAGGCCGGATGCGATGGGCATATCGGATCCAGTGACCCGTCCGAATTCATCCCGTTCACGACGGCCAACGACGTTACTGTATTTTGTAATATCCAGGGTGCTTTTCTCAATACGGGTGGCGCCCATGGATCTTAAGTAATACGTCGTCTTGAGTCCCTTGTCCCACGCCAGCATGTACATATCATTAACTTTCTTACCGCTGGGTTTAGCTTGATAAAGGTTAAGGGATTGTCCCATATCGATCCATTTCTGACGACGGCTGGCCGCTTCGATCAACCATTCATATTCAATCTCAAAGGCCGTGGCGTATTTCCGTTTAAGCTGCTCCGGGATCCGTGCTATTTCCTGCACGCTGCCGTCAAAATATTTGAGATCATCGATCATGGCTCGGTCCCAAAGGCCGAGTTTTTTCAAATCTTTGACCAGGAATTCATTCACCACCGTGAATTCTCCGGAGAGATTGCTTTTAACAAAAATGTTTTTATAAAGCGGTTCGATGGAGGCTGTCACCCCGATGATATTGCCGATCGTGGCGGTTGGGGCGATGGCCATGACCTGGCTGTTACGCAACCCATATTTCTTGAGTTCTTCCCGGACAAGATTCCAATCCATGCGGCAGGATCTGTCCATATCCAGAAAACCGCCGCGTTGTTCTTCAAGAAGGGCGATGGTGTCGATCGGCAGAAGTCCTCGATCCCACTTGGAGCATTTGTAGGTGTCATAGACCCCCTTTTCCTTGGCCAAATGGATGGAGGCCAAAATCGCGTAATAGGAGATGGCCTCCATGCTTTCATCGGCAAACTGAACCGCCTCCTTGGACGCGTAAGCGATGTTCTGAATGAATAAGGCATCCTGAAATCCCATTAACCCCAGACCGATAGGGCGGTGTTTTTGATTGGCGTTTTTGGCCTCGGCAGTCGGATAATAATTAATATCAACGACGTTGTCCAGCATGCGTACGGCGGTGTCAACGGTTTCTTTCAGCCTTTTGAGATCCAGCCCCTGCGCCGTGATATGTTCCGCGAGATTAATTGAGCCCAAATTACACACGGCCGTTTCCTCTTTGCTGGTGTTGAGCAATATCTCGGTGCAGAGATTGGAACTGTGAACGGTCCCCACATGGTCCTGGGCGGAGCGGATATTCGAGGGGTCCTTCCAGGTGATCCATGGATGGCCGGTTTCAAATAGCATATTCAACATTTTGCGCCAGAGGTCAATGGCCGGCATCACTTTAAATTGTTTGAGTTTCCCTTCTTTGGCCAGAAGTTCATACTCTTGATACCGCTTTTCGAAGGTCTTTCCATAGATATGATGTAAATCCGGGGTTTCATTGGGGCTGAATAACGTCCATAAACCATTTTCACGTACCCTTATCATAAATAAATCCGGGATCCAGTTAGCCGTATGCATGTCATGGGTCCGGCGACGATCATCGCCGGTGTTCTTGCGCAAGTTCAGGAATTCCTCAATGTCCAAATGCCAGGTCTCCAGATAAGCGCACATGGCTCCCTGCCTCTTGCCTCCCTGATTCACGGCCAGAGCCGTATCATTGGCGACTTTAAGGAACGGGATGATGCCCTGGCTTTTACCATTCGTGCCCTTGATGCGTGATCCCATCGCCCGTACATTAGTCCAGTCATTACCGAGCCCCCCGCTCCATTTGGAAAGCATGGCATCATCTTGATAATTTTTAAAAATGTGCGCGAGGTCATCATCGACGGTAGTTAAGAAACAAGAGGATAATTGCGAATGCAGGGTACCGGAATTAAACAGGGTGGGTGTGGAGGCGACGTATCTAAAGGTAGATAAGATATTGTAAAACTCAATCGCCTTCTCATTTCTTTGCTTTCCTTCGTTTTTCGCCAGCCCCATGGCCACACGCATCCAAAATATTTGCGGCAGTTCTAATCGTTTTCCTTCCCAATGGATGAAGTAGCGGTCGTAAAGGGTTTGCAATCCCATATATTGAAAGAGGAAATCTCTTTTAGGTTTTAAATAATTTCCTAATAATGGCAAATCGAATTGAAGCAGATCCGTGCTGAGTAGTTCCAGTTCAACGGCCTTGTGAACATATTTTTTAAAATAGGGTCCATACTCCGTCTTGATGGTTTCAAAACTCTCTTCCTTTTCCAGGGCTTCTTGGTAAGCCTTAAGAAGCAAAAGGCGTGCCGCGACAGAAGTATAATCGGGTTCCACTTCCAGAAAAGCCTTGGCCGCCATAATATTGGCGGCAGTGATTTGTTCCTCACCAATACCTTGAAAATAATTTTTGACCGCCTCGTTTAATATTTTCTGGGACGAAACATTTTCCAGCCCCTGACAGCAAGACTCGATCTGGAAAGCGATATCCTTAAAGTTAACCGGTTTGTCTTCGCCCGTTTTTGTTTTATAAGAAATTTTCTTATCCCACGTGACGAAGACATTTTGTTCTTGGATATTTTGATCCGCGCGGCGTGCCTTGGCCCTTTGTTCTCTATAGAGAATATAGCTTCTGGCTACGTCATGATACCCGGCTTTCATCAGATGCATTTCCACGAGGTCCTGGATTTCTTCTATGTTAATATTTCTCCCTTGCGGCCAAAGAAGGCGGATCTCCGAGACGACATTCTGCGCGACTTCCTGCGATTGTTTAAGAAGATCCTCCGTCAGGATGCCATTATTATTCGCACGGAAGGCCTTGGCGACGGCCAGTGTGATTTTTTCAGGTTTAAAAGAAACCGTCTTGCCGTCACGCTTGATCGTAAGATACAACTCAAAGACAACTCGGCGGGCGGCGTGTTGTTTGCGGTAATTGGCATAAAGTTCGGCGGCTTCCTTGCGACCGTTCTCAAACAGTTGACGGATCACTTCATCCTGGATTTCTTCAACCGTTAAGAATGCTTTTTGTGTTAGACGTTCGTGAAGGACTGAAAAAATACGCTCAGCGATTTTGTCGACCGTTTCAGAATCTTCCAGGGGCAAGTCTGCCTCGCGCGGTAAATTTCTTAATTCCTTGAAGGCGTTCCCAATAGCCTTGTTCACGCGGTGGCTATTGAAGTTAACTATCTGTCCATTTCTTTTTTGAACCTTCATGTCTGATTCTGTAATGATTTCGTTTCTCATGTGGGTGGGCCTCCTTATATTTAATGAAATGAGTCGCTCCTCTAAGTCTCTCTTGTGGGTTGAAATAAGATACTATATATACGCATCATTAGATAAACATGCACAAGATATAGTATGTTAGGTTATTTCACGAGTCAATGAATTTTATATTTTTTTTGCGCGATTTTTATTATTTTTAATCCACGAGAGTATCCGGGAGAGGATAAACGTTACTTCTGGGTGATAGGAAAAAAATTTAGCTCTGCTACCGCAGTGATACTGCGGCGGCAGAGCCAACAAAAGAGGGATTAAGATTCCCTTGGGAGCGTTTAACGTTTAACGACCTTGTAACGATCAGAAACGACATCCCACTGAATCACGTTATAGAACGCGGAAATATAGTCGGGACGACGGTTCTGATATCTTAAATAATAGGCGTGTTCCCACACGTCGATACCCAGGACAGGAATCCCCTTGCACTCAGCGATATCCATTAAAGGATTATCTTGATTAGGCGTGGAACACACACATAACTTCCCGTCTTTGACATCCACACAAAGCCAGGCCCAGCCGCTGCCAAACCGTGTCGCGGCGGCGTTACTGAATTTTTCTTTAAAGGCCGCAAAACTGCCTAAGTCTTTTTTAATGGCCTCCGCCAGTTTTCCGACCGGTTCACCGCCGCCTTTAGGTCCCATAATCTCCCAAAACATCGTATGATTATAATGCCCGCCGCCGTGGTTGCGCACGGCTGTCTTGATATCTTCGGGGAGTGATTTGATATTTGTAATTAATTCTTCAACACTCTTCGATTCCAGATTAGCCTTTCCCGCGATGGCCTCATTCAGTTTGTTGACATACGCGGCATGATGTTTATCATGATGGATCTCCATGGTCTTGGCATCAATGTGCGGTTCCAAGGCATCGACCGCATAGGGTAAATTGGGTAGTTTAAACGCCATATCCGCCTCCTTTCGTTCTGTATAAGTATTAAATTTTTCTTAGGTTACACATATCATGCCTCCAAAAAAAACATTCAGCATCTGTCTTAAGCCGTAGTGAAATATTCCTTGAGACCGTTCTCGGAAGGTTTCATCGATTTAGCCCCATTCTTCCAATTGGCGGGACAAACCTCGCCATATTTTTCTGTGAATTGAAGCGCGTCAACGACTCTCAAGACCTCATCCACACTTCGTCCCAAGGGCAGATTATTAACAACCTGATGTTGGACAATACCATCTTTATCAATCAGAAATAACCCCCGCAACGCGACCCCAAGATTTTCCAATAAAACACCATATTGAGAAGAGATCGATTTATTGAAATCTGACACCAATGGATACGTTACCCCCTGGATCCCGCCGACATTCTTCGGGGTTTTTAACCAGGCCAGGTGAGAAAACCAGGAATCGGTTGAAACGCCGATCACCTGGACATTGCGTTTTTCAAATTCAGATAATTTATCCTGAAAGGCGTGAATCTCTGTGGGACAAACAAAGGTGAAGTCCAACGGGTAAAAGAATAATACAACATATTTCCCTCGGAATTTGGAGAGTTTGAAATCATCAACAATTTTTTGATCGATCACCGCTTTAGCACAAAAATCCGGAGCGGGTTTAGTTACCAATACCATATTTGACTCCTTTCATCATTAGAGGATCGTGATTTCAAAATTGAGAATGAAACTGATTTTCATCTTTCGCAATTGCATTTTGGCAAGATTTGACGTCTTTGTCAATAATAAAAATAGAGCTGATAGGATTCGACGAGGAATTAACCGTCGCGGGGCAGTTGATTTAATGGTATACTGCCTTTCGCAAAAGTAATGAACTGCTTGTTGTACTTAAGTCAATAATCGGGCGTTAAGTCTAAAAGGACCCTGAAAGGAGAATCCATGTTTATATACCAGACAAAGATAAAACTTCATGAAACGGACGCGGCGGGGTTGTTATTTTTCAGCAATCAATTCAAAATTATCCATGATGCCTATGAATCCCTGCTCGAGACGGTTGGATTTGGATTCGCTGAATTGATCAGGAATAAGGACTTCTTTCTACCCATCGTTCACGCGGAAGCGGATTATAAGCTCCCCCTCTTCGTTGGAGATTGCATCGAAATCCAGGTGGTTGTTGAAAATGTCGGCCAGACATCATTTACCTTCGCCTATAAACTGCTCAACGCCGCCGGCGAACTGGTGGGTACAGCCAAGACAGTCCATGTCACTATTCATAAGAGTAGTCATCAAAAAATTCCCCTTCCGGAAGATATGCGGGCTAAGGTGGAGGATTTGTACAGACAGGATAAAACGTGAGGCCACGATTCAAGCTGAAGGGATCAGCTTAATAAATGAGGGCCGGTTGATTTTGCCGTCTTTTTCGTCGATCAGGTCAGGCCATGGGAAGAAATGATCGGGAATTTTGAATTTGGGTAAATAGCGTTTTAAGAAGCGGATGATTTTCTTCTGATCCAGGGTTCGCCCTGGGACATTCTTAATAAAGACCGCGGGACGGCACCCGAATTCCGGGTCAGGAACGGGGACAACCAGGGCGTTCTCTACCTCTTTTAATTGAAGCAAATAATATTCTATCTCTTCAGGCTGAATATTCTCACCGCCGGAGATAAACATGTTGTCCTTGCGGCCCGTCACTCTCAGCTCCCCTGGCCGAACAAATTCCCCCAGATCTCCGGTATGAAACCAGCTTTTTTTATCAAACGGTTTAAGAATTTTGTTTCCATCAACGTATCCTTTGAACAGTGTTGGCCCCTTTACCAAGATTTCTCCCTCATCCGAGATGCGGACCTGTCGATAATTCAATATCTTCCCCTGACGCGTGGGATAGGTTCGGTCGGAAAAATGGGTGGTGGCCACCCGGGAAGACATCTCAGTCAACCCGTAAGAAAAGCAGACCGGCCAACGGTTACGGAGCGCCTCTCTGGCGAGAGAGTCCCCAATGGCGCTCCCACCCAACAGAATCGCCTTAAGACCCCGAAGAACGGTCTTGGCGGCCTTATTTTGAAGTAACCGGTACAGATGTGTGGCTACCAGAGAAACATGGGTGATCCCATACGTCTTGATGGATTGTACGATATCTTCTTCAGGGTCCTGGATCACAATCGTTCCTCGTCCCAACAGAACGCGAAACAGGATACTTAATCCCCCCACATGATACAAGGGCAGAGTTAGAAACCAGCGGTCAGAAGATTCTACAGGGATGTTTTCATTAGATCCTTTTGCGCTGTAGTAATGATTGCCAAAGGTATGAAGAACTGCCTTGAGGACGTCCGTACTTCCGGATGTAAACATAATAGTGAGGTCTTGATTAAGTGCAAATTCAGCCTTTAGCGTTTTGGCCTGAGGCAGTGTCTTGGGTCCCCGGTGACAAATTTCCTCCAAAGACCATCGGGGAATGGAAATCCGACGGGAATTCAGTAAATTGGGAAACGTAGTCACGAGGTACCGGCATCGCGTCCGGCGCAACTGTTCAACGAGGGCTTTTTCCGGAAGGCGTGTGTTCAGATGGCAACTGACCGCCCCAAGCCGCCATAACGCGAAGATCATAATAAGATACTCGGGGCTGTTGGGATCCGCGATCCCCACACGATCCTGTTTTTTGCAGCCTGAAGCCAGAAGAACCCGCGTCGTTCTATTCACCGCGCGTTCAAATTCAGCATAACTTAATGTTAGCCGTCCATGAATAATAGCGGGATGGTCAGGGAAACGCCTGGCATTCTTCTGGAGAGGACATGGGATCGAACGCATCAGATTATTCTTTCCAAGAGATTGAAATCTAGATCAGCGGAGCGGATCACGCCACGGGTCGTGTTGACTTTTCCTTTTTCAAGGGGAAACTTCTCGCGTAACAGATCTGTCTTAAACCATTTCAGGGTATCAAGCCCGGCAGAACTTTTTAGATGGCTGGCGGCGGATAACTGGGCTAGGGTGATTAACCCTACCCCAGATTCAAAGGCTGAACTGATCCCGACCCCCCATCCAAATCTTCGGGCCTGAGACAGGATCTGCCATGTCTTCTCGATACCGCCCAAGAGGGTTGGTTTTAAAATGAGCATTTCCAAACCGTCGATGGATTTGAGGTCATCGAGCTTATGGGTCTTTAAAGACTCATCGAGGGCCACAGGGATCAGGGTTTGGTCATAGAATTCCGGGATCTGGGTGATGTCCGCAAAAGGCTCTTCGATATAAGTGATACTCGCGCAACCGACCTCACGGCCAAAATAAAGGGCCTGGTTCAAATCCCAGGCCTGATTAGCATCCGCGTGCACTAAAGCACGTCCGCTCAACACCGCATTGAGGGTGCGCACCTTATCAATATCCTCCTCTATCCGGTCACTGCCGACCTTTAATTTAAAAGCTGTAAATCCTTGGTCGATCAGATTCAACGTATCCTGGATAACTTGTTCTTTCGATCCGGAGAGCAGCCCATGAATCCGGACGGAATCAGAGGCCTTTGATGAAAGGAGTTTACTCAGGGAGACACTTTTAGACTGAGCGATCAAATGAAGTAGAGCGGATTCCACCCCAAACCGGACTGAGGGCATCAGAGCTAAATCATTAAACCAATCGTCCAGCTTCCCGTTCAACCTTTCGATCCCCGCCGGAATCGATGCGTGCGGGAGATTTCTTTTTAGGGCAAGGAGTTGATCTAAAGCCTCCTGAAGGGATTCTTCGCTCAGACCCGGCAGCGGCGAGACATCCCCGAATCCCTCGATCTCTTGTCCGGACATTAGATGAATAAGATACCCCTGCCGTTGAGAAAGGGGCTGGCCGCCGACAGAAAACGGTCCCGTCAAAGGAAGCGCGTATTTATAAATATCCACCGACGTGATGATCATAAAACCCATCCTAGGGAGAATAGAAGGCTATAAATAAATAGCAGTTCCCCTGTAAAGGCCAAAGCCAGATTTAATGACGGGCCGTCAGATTTGGTCAAAACTGTTTTAAAAGCAGGAACGGCCAAGAGGCTTATTATCACACAGGCTAATATCCAAATATGATCTTCAATATAGATATAAATAAAAACAGGGATCACCGCGGCGGTCAGAATGGCAATCAGGTATTCCATTTGAGCGAAGGATTTTCCAAAACGGACCGCCAGGGTCTTCTTCCCGGAGCTCTGATCGCTGTCCTTATCGCGCAGGTTGTTGATCGTTAAGATTCCGACGGAAATAAGGCCTGGGGCCAGGCCGGCGAGAATGACGGCGTTGTTGATTTCATGAGACTGGACATAGTAGGTCCCTGCGACGGCTACGGGGCCGAAGAAAATCAGTACAAAAAGATCGCCTAATCCCATATACCCTAACGCCCAAGGCCCGGCGGTATATAAAATACCTGACACGATGGATAATACCCCGATGACGAGAATGGGCCAGCCTCCCCGTTCGATCAGTCGGGTGGAAATGAGCGCGGCTAAAGCAAAGGTTAAAATAAAAGCCCATTTAATGATCCCTGGCGAAATGAGTCCCGCCTGTGTCACGCGTGTGGGACCGAGACGTTCATGGGTGTCCGCCCCTTTCTTAAAATCAAAATAATCATTGGCGAGATTCGTTCCGATTTGAATCAATAGGGCGCCTGCCAGGCAAAGAAACGCGGTCGGGAAATGAGAAACCCCATCGCCAAACGCCATAGCCGTGCCAATCATCACTGGACTCAAAGCGGCCATCAGTGTTTTAGGACGGATCGCCATACGGCAAATAGATAAGAAAGAAACTGGGTTCATCAAGGAAATACCTATGGTCTTCGAGGAAACTTTGAAAAATCAGGCTTTCGTTTTTCAAGAAAGGCATCGCGTCCTTCCTGGCCTTCTTCGGTCATATAAAAAAGCATGGTCGCGTTGCCGGCCAATTCCTGAAGTCCGGCCTGGCCGTCACAGTCGGCATTCAGAGCCGCTTTAAGACAACGGATCGCCATGGGGGAATTGGCCAAAATTTCTCGGCACCACAGGACTGTCTCCTCTTCCAGTTTATTGTAAGGAACAACTTTATTCACCAGCCCCATCTCTAACGCTTCTTTGGCGTGATACTGGCGGCACAAAAACCAAATTTCCCGCGCCTTTTTCTGACCGACGATCCTCGCCATGTAACTGGCGCCGTAACCGCCGTCAAATGACCCGACTTTGGGGCCGGTCTGTCCGAAGATCGCGTTATCCGCGGCGATCGAAATGTCACATAAAAGATGAAGGATATGACCACCGCCAATGGCATAACCCGCGATCATGGCGATGAGGGGTTTGGGACATGTCCGCATTTGGCGCTGAAAGTCCAGGACATTGAGACGATGGATTCCTTTCTGATCCCTGTAACCCGCGTCCCCGCGAATTCTTTGATCACCCCCTGAACAAAAGGCCTCCTTCCCTTCTCCTGTCAAAATAATGACCCCTATGGATTCATCATCCCTGGCGTCCGCCAAGGCCCTGGACATCTCCTCGACTGTCAGAGGACGAAAAGCGTTGCGCACCTCAGGGCGATTGATCGTAATTTTAGCCATTCCGCCGGCTTTGTGGTATTGGATATCCGTAAAATGGCCGGCGTTAGTCCAGTCAGTTTTTTTTCTGTTTTGTTTAGACGTTTTTTGTCGCGGTGAACTCATTTCTAATCTCCTAATGGTAATAGGCGAACAACGGTATTAAAGATTCTTAAATTTTCTTGAGCGCGAAGATAATTTTCGATTGTAAATCCTTATGAATTTGATAATTCACGGCACGGTCTGTTTTAACCTCAATCACTGTGGATTGACGGCTCTTAAGGGCTTTTTGATATGCCGCGATGAACTCATCCTTTTTCGTTGGACAGGCATAGGATAAGTCAAACATCTCGGCGGCATGACGGAATTCAAAACCGTGGGGCGTGCCAAAATAGCGTTCAAAATCTTTATACTTGACCACGGGCAAGAATGAAAAAATACCTCCGCCATTATTATTCGCCACAACGAGAACGACCGGATCCGCCAGATTCTTCAACATAGCCAAAGAATTCAGATCGTAAAGGAAGGCCAGATCACCAATATAAAGCGTCACAGGTTTTCGCAGACCTGCCACAAAACCGGCGGTTGAGGCGATGATGCCGTCGATCCCGCTGGCCCCCCTATTAGCTCCAATTTCAATCCTTGCCCCATCCCACGTCCCATACATATCCACTTCCCGGATAGGCATACTGTTGGATAAAAACAATCCATGACCTTTCGGAATATATCGCGTGATGAGCCGCGCCGTCAAGGGTTCACTCAAGGCTTCGCTATAAAAATACTTGTCCATCGTTTGATGAACTGCTTGATTGGCTTTGATGGTAAAGGAAAGCAACGGATGACGGTTTCTTTGAGGGATTCGCGGTAAGACAGCGTCACAAAAAACTTTGACGGAATTGTGGACGCGCAGAGTGACGCTATGCAGAGGGTCATTCCTTAACGGATGATTAATCACCATGAGATAACGGCGCGGTCGAACCCGCTCAATGAAATCATAAAACCGTTTGGATGTTATGCGGCCGCCGAGGTGAAGGATCCCATCCGGTTTGAATTTCTTCGTGAAATGCTCCGACAATAAGAGTTGATCATAATAAGGAATGATGTGTTTATGAGGATTACCGCATCTTAATCCTGAGGCAATGTCGGCGAATAACGGCCAGTTTAATTTCCGGGCCAGCTTTAAAGCCCCTTCCTGTTCATCTAGTGACGAAAGTTTTCCGGCTACGATGACACCGGATTTAATTTCTGAGATTTCATCCGTCAGGCGTTTAACATCGTGCACATGAAGACCCGTCTTGGGCTGGATGTACTGTGTAAACGGAGATGAGCGTTTGCCCCAATCATTCAAGACTTTCAAATAGGAAGAAAAATCCGTGTTTGCCTTTATCGGCGCCAGCGGTTCTCTAAACATCGTATTGAGATGAACCGGTCCAGGCGGATTGCTTTGGGCACAGGCAACCGCTTGATCGATCGTCGTCAGGACAAAGGACGGACTGATCTCACGCGTTGGGGGTGGAAGATCGAACTGCCAGCGGACATAATCTCCAAAGATTTTAACCTGGTCAATTGTTTGCATGGCCCCAGTACATCTCAATTCCGGCGGCCGGTCTGCCGTCAAGACGATTAAGGGCAATTTCTTTTTGGAGGCCTCAATAACGGCTGGGAATAAATTGGCAACGGCCGTGCCTGAGGTGCACACGAGAACACAGGGCTTTTTTTTGGCTGAGACGTATCCTAAGGCATGAAAGGCCGTGCCCCGTTCATCAAAATGAATGAGGCTGGTTGTCTTTGCATGAGAGCCGATGGCACAAGCCAAGGGCGACGAGCGGGAGCCGGGAGAAATGCAAAAATAATGAACCCCGTTTCTGACTAACTCCTCAACCATGAGCTCAGCCCACAGGCTATTGATATTGGCGGACTTCAAGAAATTCATTTTAAGAATTTAAAACGTTAATAAAACTTCCAATTTTGTTTTCAATTTCGTCCCATTCTTCCTTGGATTGGGAAGCCGCGACTATTCCAGCTCCCGCGTATAAAGAAAGACTATTTTGATGGATCAATCCCGAGCGAATAGCCACCACCAATTCTACGGAATCATACCCAACGTAACCAACCGGTCCCGCGTACCATCCCCGATTAAACGGTTCAGTTTCCTCAATAGTTTTTAATGCTTCTTGAGCGGGATAACCGCCTACCGCCGGTGTTGGATGAAGTGAGGTTAAAATATGATCATCCTCGACGCCATTTTTGAGCCGGCCCGAAAAACGGGTTATCAGATGATGCCCTCCTTTTAATTGGAGAAGATTGGCGAAGGGATCAAATGTTAAATCCGCACACATCTCAATGAAGGCATTCCGGATAAAATCAACAACGTATCGGTGTTCGGCGGCGTCTTTCGTGGAATTCAGCAATTCATTTCTAAACTGTTCATCCTCATGCAGAGTTAGTCCCCTGGGTTTGGTACCGGCGATGGCTTCGCTTTCAATGGCACGTCCGATTCTTTTATATAATCGTTCGGGCGTTGCTCCCAAAAAGGCTGCATCCGGTGAGACCTGAAAACAGAAATGGAAGCAATTCTCCGTTTGGGATTTAAGTCGTTCAACCAAATCCATGGGATTGAGGGGATCAGAAAAACGCAAAAGGGATTTTCGCGCTAAAACAACTTTTTCATAGCCGCCGGTTTTCAACTGACTCTTGACTTTAACGAATAATTTATCCCAATCTTCTTTATTGGGTTGGTCGCTGCGCGCTAAAAGTTTTGGCAGGAACTTACGGGATTCTAACGAGGGAAATTGAAGCGCGCTCACTTCCAGCAATAGGGGTTCGATATTTTTTTGGCGAATATCCTCACAGGTCAAATTTATGGCAAAAAAAGTATCGGATTGCGTCTGAAGCAGTTCAAAGCGGGGTATCCAAAACCGGTATTGGCCGAAAGGTTGCCATTCCGTATTCATGGGCATTTTATCAAAGCTTAGTCCTCCATAATATCGGAGACGGGGGAATTTTGACGACAGACGACTTTGAAAATAAGCGAATATTTTTTGAACATCAGGATTTCGCTCGCCCTGAAGAATGTCCGCCACTCCGAGACCGGCCATTTCCAGTTCCCCGGCGCGGTCTAGCCAGTATATTTTTTCATAGCCCTTTTGCTGGTTGAGCCATGCGAGGACATTCACAGATTCACAAGGGAATTCAATCCTTAAAATTTTCTGGGGATTAGCGACAGGATCAGTCTGACCAATCAACTGATGAATATGTTCCGCCACATGATTTCTTAATTGTTCCGCAGATATTTTATGATCCATTCGCGATAAACTCATCAAACTAACCTCCCCCCCCTTTATCCCCCTGATAAATCGAGGCGACCCCCCCCAAGAGCGAATGGGCGTTAACATCTTGAAACCCGGCGGTTTGCATCAGTTGACAAAAATCATTGCCGCTTGGAAACGATTCGATCGTTTGGTTTAAATATCGGTAGGCAGAATAATTTCCTGAAAAAATCCATCCCATAAAAGGAACGACATTTCTTAAATAAAAAAGATGCAACCGAAGGAGGAGAACATTTTGAGGCAAAGAAAACTCTAACACAAGCGCTCTTCCTCCGGGCACAAGGATCCTACGCATCTCTTTAAGAACTTGAACGGGATCAGGCACATTACGAATCCCGAAGGCGATCGTAGCGACGTCAAAGAAATCTCTTTCAAAGGGGATGCGGCGCGCGTCTCCTTTGAGCAGGAAAATTTGGTTATCCCATTTTCTTTGAGAAATTTTTCTTCGGCCGATGTCTAACATTTTGTCGGCCATATCAATGCCATAGGCCTTCTCAATAGATTTGTTATATTGAAATACTGTCAAAAGAACGTCCGCGGTACCCGTCGCGATATCGATCAATTTAGCAATTTTTGTGCGCGGAAAGAATTTGATCAGTTTCTTTCTGAAACGCGCATGCAATCCGAATGATAGCAGGTGATTAAGCAAATCGTACCTGCCAGATATTTTATTAAACATCCTCCAGGAATTCGATTTTGACTCAAAAAGCTTTTCATCCGTTGATGGGTGCATATTTTTTAAGGGCGTCTTATTGGGAATATTTTATCCCAAAGTTTGGAAGGTCATTAAATCAGCTTTTATGGCGTCTTCGTTACGGCGGGATCTGATTCTTTTTTTGAAAAAGGACAATCGCTCGGGGCACCCTTTTTCTCTAATGGGCACCAGCCATCCTTTTTTAGATGACAATAACCCGAAGCAAATAAATCTTTCATTTTCTTCTTTTGATCATCATTCAAGATATTCTTTAAAGCGGCATAAGATTCTACCCAATCTTTCATCTTTGCCTTTTTAAACTCAAATTTCTTGTCGATGAGTTTGTTGATGGCCTTGACATCCGTGTCGTCTTGCATCAACGCGGCTTTGACGTCAACGTCCAAGGATTCTACTTCAGCCGTATTCATGATATCCTCTTTTTCTGACTTTGATTTCAGCTCTTTTATCTTTTCAATTTGCTCACTGGAGAGTCCAAGCCCCTTCTGATTTTCAAGAATACAATGGGCTTTTTTAATAAAGATTTTCTTCACATTCCAATTTTTGGACTGTTCTTCTTTTAGGGAATCACACGTCCTCCCATGTGAAGGCGTGAGAAAGATGCTGGAGACCATTAAGACAAAATAAAGGATAATGGAATTTCTTGCTTTCATATTAACCTCCGTTACAAAGTACGATTATAAGAGCGCCCGGACTTATGCCGGATGACCTCGCGCCAAGTGGGGGTAGTATATCTTAAAGATGGGTTCTTCACAAGCTTCAATTTTTGTCCTTTTGTCCTTTATTGTCATTTTACTGTGATCGGCGGAAGGTTTTAAGAGGGGTTAAGCATAGGCGCATATCTTGTTTTTGCCGTCTTTTTTGGCTTTATAGAGGGCTGAATTGGCCTTGAGGATCAAATCGCGGCGGTTCATCCCCTCGCCGTATTCAGCAATACCGATATTTAACGACATACTTTGCATAAAGGAGAGTTCCAGAGAATTTCTCAAAATTTTTTCAGCGATCATTTCCGCGTCTGAAGTCATTGTTTCAGGTAAGATAACAACAAATTCATCACCCACGTAATGATAAGCGGTATCCACATTATGCAGATTCTCTTTAATGACCTTCCCTACTTCTTTGAGTAAGATGTCATGTTCCAGGTGGGCAAAAGGCGAATGATCTGGACCAATGTTTTCTAAGCACATCATCAGAAGGCATAACGGCCTCTGGAAACACTCCACGCGCTTGATTTCATGATCCAAACTTTTAGTAAAATGACGATAATTGTACAAATTGGTGGAGGCATCGGTGATCGTTAAATATTTCACTTCTCTAAATAGTTTGGCGGTTTCAATGGCGACCGCGACCTGGCGGGCGATCAACTGAAGAATCTTTAAATCAAGTTCAGTAAAAGTCTTTTCTTTAGAAGAACTCTTCTCCGTGACATTGATAACACCAATTAAATTATCACCTAATTTAATGGGAACAATAATAAAAGATTTCTTTCTATAATAGGATTTATTTTTTCTGAGAAAACGTCTATCCTTCTCAACATCCGATACCAACACTGGGGTGCCGCTTTGGGCGACTTGACCAGCAATAGAAGGCCCGCCGATTTTAATCCTGCTTTCTTTTATGATATTTTCATCCAGTCCATTATGGCCGCGGATACATAACTCCTGTTCTTTTTCATCACAAAGCATTAAGGAACACCTTCTGGCTTCGAGGACTTGTACCGTCTTAGCAACGACAAAATCAACGAGTTTGTTAATATCAAGAAGGGTGTTTAAACCTTGTTCTATGCTCAAAACCTGTTCAAGTTTGAAATTCTCAGTTTCCAATTTCTTATTTAATTTGATGATCCGTTGTTCAGCCTTGACACGTTCCGTCATATCTTTACAAACAGAAACGAGCCTCACGGTTTGTCCGCTTTTGTCCTTGAGGGGACTGATCGTTTGATCCACGTAATATATTTGGTTATTTTTCTTTTTATTGATCGTAACATGACGGATGACGCGGAATATCCGGTGAGCTGAACGGATCTGTTGATGATAGTTCTCATTGATATCCACAGGACAAAATATTTCCGGTGTCTGACCTATGACATCTTCAGCGGTATATCCTGTGTCTTTTTCAAATGCCGCGTTCACATAAAGAATTCTGCCATGAGGATCCGTGACCATGACATGATCCGCAGTGTTTGTAATAATACTTAATAACTCTTCCTCGTTTAACATAGAAAGATTTTAAAGGTTGTTGCTGAACAGGTAAGTTTGGGCTGACGGCTATAGTCTTCCATTATTTTTGGGGCAGTCAGTCATTTCATATAAAAAAAGGGACGCTGATTATGGCGTCCCTTAAATAAAATATAATTTTTGTCTGAGGATTAGGATATGCATAAACTAAATTCCTCAAAATTTATCATTCAATTAATTCGGCAAGCCACATTATAGACACAAAAGCATTTTAGAACAAGAACAAAAATTATGAGGAATGAAGAGAAAAGGGAGTGAATGCAGAGAATAATTAAGAATGTGTTGATAAGTAATGTTCTGCCTCAAGAGCCGCCATGCAACCTGTCCCAGCGGCCGTTATGGCTTGGCGGTATTTCCTATCCTGGACATCACCGCAGGCAAAGACGCCTTCTACGCTTGTTAGTGTTGTTCCTTGGCGTGTGAGGATGTATCCGGTCTCATCCAGATTAAGCTGGTCCTCAAGAAAGTCGGTATTAGGTTTGTGGCCGATGGCATAAAACAAACCTCCTACCTCAAGGACGGATTCCCTATTTGTTTTATTATTGACGACTTTAACACTTGTTAAGACGCGATCCCCTAAAACTTCCTTGAGTTCTGTGTTCCACAGGATTTCAATCTTATGATTAGCCTGGGCCCTGGTCTGCATGGCTTTAGAGGCACGAAAAACATCTCGACGAACCAACATGATGACTTTTTGGGCGTATGTGGTCAAATGGGTGGCTTCTTCAATTGCTGAATCGCCGCCGCCCACAATAACTAAAACTTTATTGCGAAAAATGGGCAGGGCTCCGTCACAGACGGCACATGCGGAGATGCCTTTCTGCCACAATCGGTCTTCTCCCAAGACATTCATGCGTTGGGCGGTGGCTCCCGTGGCGATAATAATTGATTTTGTTTCAATGGTATCCTTACCCGCCACTACTTGGAAGGGTTTTACTTTTAGATTGACCTTATCTACGGTGATTGTTTTGATTCGCGTTCCGCAATGAACGGATTGCTGGCGCATGCGCGACATCAACTCGGGGCCTGAAATGCCTTCAGGAAAACCTGGAAAGTTTTCCACCTCGGTCGTCGTCGTTAATTGCCCTCCCGCGGCAACTCCACCGGCCATCATTCCCTCAAAAAGCAAAGGTTCCAACTGCGCCCGTCCGGCGTAAATGGCGGCTGTATGTGCTGCGGGGCCGGATCCTATAATAATAAGTCTTTCCATAATTAATTTGGATAGGGAATAAGGTAACTGTGTTGTTATTAGATTTTGAAACTATCTAATATCCCTGATCGAGGTTTAGGCTTGGCCTCTTTGACTTGACGGCGTAACAACTCATCGTAACAGGGCTTCTGGGGATCATGATAAAAAAGTCCAAAGTACGCATGTTTACGATTGGCCAGTTTAAACGCCTCTTCTTTGTTGGATGGATCATGCGTGATGACTTCCACTTTTTCGGCGACACGTTTATCCGCAGGGATGCCTTTTTCATGGATAATGAAAGAAAACCAATTGGTTGTTTTATGGTCAAAGTTTTCCGGATCGAAGTGCGGACATCTCTGGGAGACATGAACGAAGGAAAACCCCTTGTGATCAAAAGCCGCTTTTAATGTGCTGGTTAAATGATCCGGCATCCAATCCGCAGTCCTTGCCGCGAAAGAAGCCCCCGCGCCCAGGACAAAACTGATGGGATTAAGCGGGTCCAACATGGTCCCCAGGGGTTGAGTCTGCGTGGGGTGTCCTTTCCGTGTTGTCGGAGATGTCTGACCTTTAGTTAACGAATACAATTCATTGTCATACATGATAAACACGCAGTTAAAATTCTTGTTAATCCCATGGAGAAGATGGTTGCCTCCAATACTCATGGCGTCCCCGTCTCCTGAATGAATAAAAATATTCAGATCCGGTCTCGTGAGGGCTAACCCTAAGGCCACCGTAATGGCACGGCCATGGATGGCGTGAATTCCGTATGTATTAAAATAAAACGGAGCCCGTCCGGAACAGCCAATGCCCGAAACATTAACGGTCATATGCGGCTGTATCTGTTTTTCAACCATAAATCGTTTTAATCCCATGATAATCCCAAAATCGCCGCAGCCGACACACCAGCGCGGATGTTCGGTGTTCAGGTCCTTCATGGTAAATGGATCATTGGATGGCATAACATCAATTTGAGTGGCCATTTAAAATCTCCTTTGTTTTTTCTAAAATAATTCGAGGGCGTATCGGTCGTCCCGTAGCCCTTGAGATCATTGGTCTGACATCCACAAGTGTTTCCGCCCGCAAAAGCGTGGCCAACGGAGAAGGTTTATAAGAATCGCCGTAGGCCGCTTCAACGGTGACAACATGCTTGTATTTTGAAAAAATCTCTTTCAGCATGAGCGGCAATGGATAAACAACGCGGAAATGCATACCGCCGACAGGCAGTTTTTGGTTGATACACATATCCACCGCCTCTTCAATAGCCCCTCGCGTACTCCCCCATCCCACCACTAAGATTTCCCCCTGTTCCAGGCCGAATCTCTCAGGAGCGGTTAAAGCCCGTCGGACGATATGCACTTTTTCGTTACGGATGGTATGGGAACGCTGATTGGCCCCTGCAAAATAATTGACCTGACCAGAGGCGTCCGTGTTAAGCCCTGTGACGCGTCGCATCCCGCCCGGAGTTCCAGGAGCATCTTGACTAGTACGCACCATCTCAATTTGATCCGGCAATCTGTTCATATGAAAACGTTCCAGGACAAAATCTTTAATGTCATCCACATTTTCCATTTCATTGACTTGAAGTTTTTTGATCACTTTATAACTATTAGCCGTCTGAAAATCGCTCATGATAAACACGGGTAAACGGAGTTTTTCGGCTAAATAACGGGCAAATTGCGGGGCATAGAAACAATCTATGACATTCGCCACACTGACAACAACCTTGGTATTGTCCCCGTGACAGCCAAAAATAACTGCCCCAAGATCCGACTGTTCTGTCTTCGTCGCCATTCCCGTCGAAGGGCCGGATCTCTGGACGTCAACAAGGATAAGAGGAACTTCCGCGGCCGTGGCGTAACCAATGAATTCTTGCTTAAGAGATAATCCCGGGCCTGAGGTGCACGTGATTGAAGGAACGCCGCCAAAATAGGCCCCGATGGCGGTTCCGATGGCCGCAATTTCATCTTCGGCCTGATGAACTAATCCTCCATAAGATGGAAGAGTGCGCGCCAAGGTATGCAAAATAGATGTTGCTGGAGTTATGGGATAACCGCTGATGAGCTTTATACCGGCGTCAACAATACCCATGGCCAGGGCGGAATTGCCATCAATAAGAATTTTTTCCGTATCACTCTTGGCCGTTGGTTCAATCTCATAAGACAAAGTGATATTTTCTTTCGCGAATTGATACCCGTAACGGAATATTTGAATATTTTTCTCTAATACGCTTTCTTCTAGTTTTTTACCGAACGTCAGTTTAATTTCATTAATAATCGCGTCAACAGAGGCGTTATAAATGCATCCAAGCATCCCCATATAAAACATATTCTTACCTTTTCCGCCGAGAGATTTAACGAGCAAGCTCGCCTCGGACGTAATTTCAAAGGGATATAAATTCAATCCTAATTTAGTGACGCGTTTGCAGACCTGCTCATAGGATTCCTCATTGTTTTTCTTTTCTCCGATGTCTAATAAGATGTGGCAATGCGGATTGTGCTCCTCATCATCCAGTCTGCGATCCAGCACAATTTCATGAGCGGCCAAAATAACATCGGTGTTATTGCCGATATTGGTGATATCAAAATCCCCCACACGGATGATGACTCCGGACAAGGCGGCACGTGTTCTTGGCGGCGGACTGATTTCTGCCGGGATCATGGGCTCAATATAAACATAGCGGCCCGTCTTAGCCATGGCCTGAATTAAGATATCGCCGATCTTCTGGGCGCCGAAACCAGCATCCATGAGCAGCTCAAATCGCACTACTTTTCGTTTTTCAGTACTCATATTTCACCTCGATAAAGAAATAATTTTTTATAAAAAATATTTTAGCTTAATATAACATTTACCTCAATCTTGGCAACACTAAAATTATTTTTTTATCCGCAAACAGAGGGGCTTATTCATTTTGAAAAAGATTACTCTTGAACGAGCAGGTGCGGTCTCAAATCTTTTAATCCTTTTATCAGAGATTTTGTCGCGCTGTCCGATGGTGGACATGACGGAGATTTTTCTTCTCTCAAAAGGTCATCAAGAGAGTATTCTGATCGAATCGAAAATCCAGCGTCTTTAATCATCTGCAAGGTTTGGCTTCGACTTGTCCCCTTAGTGTTCAGGTAACCCTCCATAAATAAAGAGTTTGCCGGATACAACCCCATGACTTCCATTTGACGCAGATAAATCTCCCTGCCCGCGGCCATACGGATATCCGCCTCAGGATTAACAAATCGGAACAAACACAAGACACGCAAACAATAGGCCGGATCAAGCGCCGGTTGTTCCTTTAATTGAGTCCCTTCTATGGGGATAAAAAAATTGACCGGAATAGATTCAACGTTCATTTCTCTCAATGTCCTAGCCATTTCAATGATATCCGAGGCTTTCTCTCCCATTCCGATGATCACCCCTGAACATAACTGCAGTTCCGCCTGTCGAGCCGCTCTTAATGTATTAATTCGATCCTCGAAGGTGTGCGTTGTACAAATATTGGGATAATTCTGTTGAGATGTATTCAGATTGTGATTCAGACGGTCCAAACCAGCTTTCTTAAGTAACCGCGCCTTTTCCAGGTCGATAATGCCAGGCGAAACGCAAACTTCGATAGGGAACTTTAATTTAATATCCCGTATAAGCCTTGAAAGATGTTCCACACGTTTTTGAGACGGTTCACGGCCGGCAAAGACCATACAATAACGATACGCGCCCTTTTCATAAGCGCTCTTGGCTTCAGCCAAGATTTCCTCATCAGACTTTAGGGGATATTCCTCAATATCTGCCCGAGAGGATTTGGCCTGAACACAATAGTGACAATCTTCAGGGCAATACCCGTTTTGCGCGTTGTTGATGATGTGGATCGTCACCGCTTGACCATGAAATCTTGTTCGGATCTCAAAAGCCGCGTTGAGTAAGGGTAAGAGCTCAATGTCCTGGGAGGTTAAAATGGCATGTAAGATTTCTTCAGTGAACGCTCTTCCCTTCAAACTGGTGTTTACAAGTTGGGCATAAAAATCATTATTCATGGGTCATCCTCAATTGATCGTTACGCGTTAACCAAGGGTAATTGCGCTTAAAATTATACTTTTCACAGATCTGTGTAAGAATAAAGTCCTTGTAATTTATAAGTTATTCATTATACTGAAAGTGAAATTTATTAAATGAATAAAGTTTCTTAAGGAGTTACTCATGAATGATTTACACACATTCCATATCCCGGTAATGGGGACAGGCTTTACCATCAATACACCTGTGAAAGTCGCCCAATATGGAATATCCTCTGTGATTTCTTTGGTTGATGATACACTCATCGAACAGATGCGTCAATATTATTGTGGCGTTATGGAGGAGAATTATATTCCTATCACGCAAAATGACGAGGATTACCGGGCGAGACGCATCACGGCCTACCTGGACTTGCTTGACCGTATCGTTAAGAAGAACTTTGAAGAGGTGAAATCTTCTTGTTTTGAAATAAACACTGAGATCACGAAATATTTTGAAATGCTCCCCGAAACCTCTCCTTTAAAGACTCTCTATCATCAAATGCTCGCTGCGCAAGATCCGGTTCTAAAGAAAAACATGCAAGACCAACTCCGTTCACAGATGAGACCCGGCGCGATTGATGTCAATATTATGACGAAACTGGATCGGCTGAACTACGGGAAAGATAATACGCCTCTCCCTTCTGAATTCTCCGACGCCCTCGCAGCATTACGCGGTTATGCCAAGAGCACTTTAAATTCGGCTGTTGTTTTCTCCGCCGGCATTAATCGAAAACTGTATAGTTACGTTGAAAAATTCAAGGACTTTTATGCCGACGCCAGCGGATTTATCAAGAAAAGAATTGTCCTTAAAGTAACCGATTATCGTTCCTCCATCATCCAGGGAAAGTTTTTCGCTCAAAAAGGCATCTGGGTCTCAGAATATCGCGTCGAATCCGGACTAAATTGCGGAGGGCACGCCTTCGCCTCAAACGGCTCTTTGATGGGGCCCATCCTCGAAGAATTCAAGACCAAAAGACAGGAATTTATTCAAACCCTGCAGGACATCTACGAAGCCGCTTTAAAATTAAGAAATGAAAAAACCTTCAACCATCCTCATCCTATTAAAATTACCGCTCAAGGAGGCATTGGCACACATCAAGAACATAATTTTTTGTTGTCCTATTATCAACTTGAATCAGCCGGGTGGGGGACCCCATTTCTTCTCGTTCCCGAAACCACGAGTGTCGATCCAGAAACACTGGAAAAATTGTGCGCTGCCGGTGAGGAGGATGTCGAACTGAGCGATGTCTCTCCTTTAGGCGTCCCTTTTAATAACCTCAAGGCCTCTTTAAGTGAAATAAAAAAATTTAGACGTATTGAAAAAGGACGGGCTGGAAGCGCCTGCCTTAAAGGTTATCTTGTCTCCAATACGGAATTTACCGAGAAACCTATTTGTACCGCTTCCAGACAATATCAAAAATTAAAATTAGACCAATTGCTTCAAATGGACCTTGATTCTGAGACTTACAAAATCCAACATGATGCAATAGTAAACAAATCTTGTATTTGTCATGATTTAGCGGCCTCCCCATTAATTAATTACCAATTAAGCAGGAATAACGCTCAGGAATTTACAGCCGTTTGTCCCGGGCCGAATATCGCCTATTTTTCAAAGATCGTTTCTCTTGCGGATATGGTTGGCCACATTTACGGGCGGGTGAATTTATTAAATACCCAACAACGGTCTCATATGTTCATCAAAGAATTAAATTTATACATGGATTATTTTATAAAGGAAGTCAAGAAACTCACCCTTAAACCGACGGAGAAACAAATAGCGCACTTAAATGAGTTTAAGAATAATTTATTGGAGGGGATTGAATATTACAAAAAACTATTTCCTAAAATGCTCGATGAAACCCAAGAGCATAAAAATAAAGCCTTAGAAGAGTTGCAGTCTTTTAAAAAGAAAATTGATCATTTTATAGCTAAACATCGCCATATCTTCCCGCATTCACTTTCTACGCTCGCCTCAGTATAAAAATTATCCGCCAGAAAAATGGCTGGGAATTCTTAACAAACCCAATATTGTTTTATGTAGCTAAAGAAAATTACGGCACTTCTAGATAAATTTCCGAACCTTTTGCTTTAAATTCATTGGCCTTCTCGGCCATTTTCTTTTCTAAAGCGGATTGTTCGTCGATCCCGTGTTTCTTGGCATACTCACGGACATCCTGTGTGATTTTCATGGAGCAAAAATCCGGGCCGCACATGGAACAGAAATGGGCAATCTTCGCTCCTTCCGCCGGAAGGGTTTCATCATGAAATTTGATCGCGGTTTCCGGATCCAACCCCAAATGGAATTGATCCCGCCACCGGAATTCAAATCTCGCTTTAGAAATAGCGTCATCCCACTGTCTGGCGCCGGGATGCCCCTTGGCTAAATCGGCCGCATGAGCCGCAATCTTACACGCAATAATGCCGTCTTTAACATCTTTTTTATTGGGAAGCCCCAAATGCTCTTTAGGTGTCACATAACAGAGCATCGCTGTTCCCATCCCGCCGATCATCGCGGCCCCAACAGCGGAAGTGATGTGATCGTATCCCGGAGCGATATCCGTTATCAGCGGACCCAGCGTATAAAAGGGAGCCTCATGACAAATTTCCAGTTGTTTCGTCATGTTTTCTTTAATCAAGTGCATCGGAACATGTCCCGGGCCTTCAATCATGGTCTGCACGTCATGTTTCCAGGCTATTTTCGTGAGTTCCCCCAGAGTTTCTAATTCAGCGAACTGCGCCGAATCATTGGCGTCGGCGATGCTCCCGGGCCTCAAACCATCCCCCAAGGAAAAACCGACATCATACTGCTTCATGAGCTCACAGATGTCTTCAAAATGCGTATAAAGAAAATTTTCTTTGTGGTGGGCCAGACACCATTTAGCCAGGATGGAGCCACCCCGGGAAACAATGCCCGTGAGCCGCTTGGCTGTTAAAGGGATGTAACGCAATAAGACCCCGGCATGGATTGTAAAATAATCGACGCCCTGTTCTGCCTGCTCGACTAAAGTCTCTTTGAAAATCGCCCATGTCAGATCTTCGGCTTTACCATGAACTTTTTCCAAGGCCTGGTAAATGGGAACCGTTCCAATCGGGACAGGCGAATTGCGAAGAATCCATTCGCGCGTCTCATGAATATTTCTTCCCGTTGAGAGATCCATCACCGTATCCCCGCCCCACCGGATAGCCCACGTCATTTTCTCAACTTCTTCAGCTATCGAAGAGGACAACGCCGAGTTGCCGATATTGGCGTTAATTTTAACCAGGAAGTTTCTACCGATAATCATAGGCTCGCATTCCGGGTGATTGATATTAACGGGAATAAAGGCGCGGCCCCTGGCCACTTCACTGCGGACATATTCAGGCTCGCAGTTTTCTCGAATAGCCACAAATTCCATCTCGGGGGTAATGATCCCTTTCTTCGCGTAATGCATCTGGGTCACATTCTTGTTTGGCTTGGCCTGAAGGGGCGTTTTTGACGGAGAAAAGCTCAATGGATTATTAACCCGGCCGGACACCTCCACATCTCCACTGCGGACGATCCAATTCCCACGTATCGGCGGTAGGCCCTGTGTAATATCGACTTGACTATCAGGATCTGTATAAGGTCCTGAGGTATCATACAGCTCGATAGCGGGTTTTGTCTCTTGCGATGAACCCGCGTTTCCAACAGATGTCAATTCGACTTTTCTAAAAGGCACCCGGACGTCTTTATAAATTGTCCCCGATTTATAAATTTTTCTGGAACCCGGGAGCGGTTGATAGTTTAATTTAATTTTAGAAAAATCAAGTCCTTCGTCTCTCTTCTCTTGCACCTTATTTTTTTTATTAATTTCATCTGACGCCTTAGGCATAATTTATTACCTTATTTTTCTATGTTCCCTTCCTTTGATCTGGAAGATCGAATCATTAAAATGGGAATATCCGTACGGTGTCTGATATTTTCGGCCACGCTGCCTAGCACAAAATCTTGAAGAAACCGATGGCCATGCGTCGACATCGCAATTAAATCCACTTGTTCTTTTTCAGCTATATTTAAAATTTGATCAGGTGGCTCTCCAACCAGCAAATGAGCTTTTACCTTAAAACCTTCGTGTGTTAACTTTTCCTGACAACGGTTAAGATATTCCCGGTCCTTTCTCATTTCTTCAGAATCCTCTAGATTCAATTGTTTCTGGTATCTGGCCCCAAAACCCTCGGCCACATGCACAAGGATCAACTCAGCATTCAACTGTCTGGCTAAAGGCCGAATATGCTCCAGGATCGCCTGGTCAGACGGGGAATTATCCAAAGGAACGAGTATATGCTTATACATAAGTTTTTATTTTAACCAAGACATAACGATTTGCAATAATAAAAAAAGGTTCAAACCAATAATAATGGACGTAACACACCAAGCCAGCAACTTAAGCCAAAGGGAATTAACGAACGGCCCCATCTTCTTTGTTTCGCAGGTAAACCAGACTAAAGGCACAACAGCAAAGCTTAACTGTAACGACAGAATGACTTGGCTTAAGATCAAAAGTTGTCCAACCCCTTTATCCCCGAAAATGATGGCGACAATGACGGCCGGAACAATCGCGACTAAACGGGTTATCAATCGGCGCATCCAGGGACGCAAGCGGATTTCCAGAAAACCTTCCATGACAATTTGCCCGGCAAGCGTCCCGGTCAACGTTGAATTCTGGCCCGACGCTAGCAACGCGACGGCAAATAAAACACTGGCCAGAGGCACGCTTAAAACGGGTGTCAATAAATGATACGCGTCGCCGATATCAGCGACATTTTCATGGATGGTTCCATGAAAAGCCGCGGCGCTTAAAATTAAAATAGCGGAATTAATGAAAAAGGCGCACAATAAAGCGACGGTGGAATCAATGGTGGCGTAACGAATCGCCATGGACTTGCCGCGAGGATTACGTTCAAAAGCACGGGTTTGCACAATGCTGGAATGCAAATAAAGATTATGCGGCATAACCGTGGCGCCCAGAATCCCAATAGCGATGTACAACATCCCAGGGTTGACCACAATTTCCGGTTTTGGCAGAAGGTTCTGAAGGATGAGAGGAACGGAAGGATGGGATATCGCTAGCTCATAGGTAAAACATCCACCGATAATTACGATCAGGCTCGCGACGAGACATTCCAGGATGCGGAACCCTTTATTTTGCAACAAGAGCACGATCATAACATCGCAGGCAGTAATTAAGATACCAACGACCAAAGGGATTTTAAATAAAAGATTCAGGGCTATGGCTGATCCGATGACTTCCGCCAAATCGCAAGCCGCGATGGCGATTTCGCAAAGCCCCCATAAGAACATGGCTGCCGGTTTCGAGAAATGATCACGGCAAGCCTGCGCCAAATCACGCCCCGTCACGATTCCCAACTTTAAGGCTAAATGCTGCAATAATATCGCCATAAAATTGGAAATCAAAATGACCGACAGTAACGTGTATCCAAATTGAGCGCCGCCCGCAAGATCGGTGGCCCAATTCCCCGGGTCCATATAGCCGACGGCAACCATGAGTCCGGGACCAGCAAAAGCGAGCATCTTCCGTAGAAAATGAGCATTGGGCGGGACATAGATTGATGAAAAAACCTCCGGTAAACTCGGCGTGTTAGCCGGTCTTCGCCAACCCGGATGATCTGAAGATACTATTTCGTCTTTTGAAGGTTCTGACATTATCAATTGATGTTTTTCAGGAAAAGCGCAGTGTTGTAGTGTGCCCATTTATTAAGTTTATACGATATTACTTTGCAATCCGCCACTTGATGGAACACCCCATGGAGGGCATTTGTTTGAGTGATATTGGCTGTCCGGTGGCATGGTGATTAAGGGCCTCTTTCAACTCTTCTCTCGTCACCTTGCTTTCATCCTGCCAGTTATCATCGATGCGTCCGTGATAGATCAATTTATGATCCTTATTGAACAAATAGATATCCGGCGTGCATTGCGCCTTAAAATCACGGGCCACATCCTGGGTCTCGTCCACTAAATAAGGAAAATTGATTCCCCATTCTTTGATTTTAATCAGCATCTTTTGAGGAGAATCGTCGGGATAGGCCTGATTAATATTGGGATTAATCGCCACGGTCGCGATCTCCAGATTCCTGGCATAATTAGCCAATCGAATGAACCGCGGCCAGACAGCGATGGCGTAAGGGCAATGATTACAGGTAAAAGCGACGAGCAAGCCCCTCTTGCCATAGAGGTCATGCCCCTTATAAACCTTGCCTTCAGGGTCTTTGATTTCGAAATCCGGCATTTTCGTACCTAAGGGAATTGTGACTGATTCTAGTAAAACCATACGCTTTCTCCTCTGGTTTGATTTTTTGGTGGTAAAGTGTTTTCATTATAACTTTCTCTCATGGCGTGTCAAGCGCTAGTACCGGACTGATCGCTACATCGCTACATTAAATTAGCCATTGCTTTGGAAGGTGTATTTTGTATAATCAGTTTCAAGACTTAAAGCGTGGATGACATAAATATTCTTAACCAGGAGCTCTCGATGAAACAGGCGCAGGATCTGCTCATAAAACAGATGGAAGTCGGACCCATGGGAAATTATGTGTATTTCCTGGGAGACGCGAAAACCAAAGAAGTCGCCGTCGTGGATCCGGCATGGGATGTGGATTTTATTTGCAACGCAGCGGCTCAGGAAGGTTGGAAAATATCCGCTATTTTGCTCACCCATGGCCATCCCGATCATACGAATGGACTTAATGATCTATTATCCAAACAGGATGTCCCGGCGTATATTTCCAAATTTGAAGCCTCATTTTTTAAACCCAGGCACAAGAATATACGTGAAACCGAAGATCATGAGAAGATCAAGATCGGTAACATTGAGATTGAATGCCTTTTAACCCCGGGACATACTCCGGGCTGTCAGTGTTATAAAACGGGCGAAATCCTCGTGACAGGCGACACGCTGTTTATCGACGGCTGCGGCCGTGTTGATCTTCCGGGTGGTAATGCCCGGGTGATGTACAACACCCTTTACAATATCATTTTGAAATTGCCTGAATCGACGATGATTTATCCTGGACACCATTACGGAGATGCGGCCTTTGCCACGCTCCGTTCTCAGAAAAAAACGAACCCTTATCTTCTATGCTCCAGCATGGAGGAGTTTCTTCAGGAGCGGATGGGGTTATCTTTCTAGTGCGCCGTCAAATGAATGAACTTCCTTCATCACTCCCTCATAGTATTTTCCGCGAAACATTTTAGTCTATCCGCGATCTTTCGTAAATGATCCGCAAATTCCAAACAGACAAATTCGGCGTTCAGATTGGCTCCTATCGATTTTAGGCGTTGAATGTGGTTCTGTTTAAATTGTTCATGAAATTGGTCGATGTGTTTTTTTCGATCACATATGTTCTGAACCATCTGCGTGTCGGAGTTTCTTAAAATGCATTGCGCGTCATCAAACATGCGATGAAGTTCATTCGTCATTAGTTTAATTTCTCGAGAAGTCGTCTCATCCAAAGAAAAAGACTCTTCTATTTTTTTATCGGCCAAAAGAGCGAGATCTCTGGCGAGATCGCCTATACGTTTCAGATCATTGACATGATGGATCAAAACCGGTAGCCCCTCAGATTCTTCCGGCAAAAGATGCCTTTGAGATAATTCAACGATATATTGGGTGATTTCCGTCTGAAGATTGTCGGTCACCGAGGCATACTCATCAGCCTTTTCTATCTTCCGGGGATCATTTTCAAAGAAACCAGTCCCAGCCTCCAGAACGGATTTCTTGCAGACGCCTAACATATAGAGAGTTTCGTTGTGAACCTGTTCCAGAGCCAGGCTTGGGGTATCCAGCAGGTGATACTCTAAGTACTGTGTCCCAAAATAAATAGACTCCTCTTTTTGGGGAACCAGACGAATGCTCAATTTGACTAACACGTTGATGAAAGGGAGGAATACAAGAGTGTTGAGGATATTAAACACACTGAAGGTCACAGCAATATAAAACATAATATTGGTCGAAGTTACCTCTCCCGGGAAAATTTTGTGGATAAATCCTTCAAACCATCCGGTATAAACAATAGTCATCAGAAAGAAAACTCCTGTCGTATTAAACAACGTATGCGCCATGGCAACCCGGCGGGCGTTGATATTTGTGCCCAGTGAGGCCATTTGAGATGTCATGATCGTTCCCGTGATCGTGCCTATGATAATCGGAAGTGACGATGGAAAACTGATGACACCGTTAAAGGCCAGAACCTGGACAACCGCGATGGCCGCGCTTGAACTCTGGAACACAACAGTCAACAAAATCCCTCCTATGATGCCGATCAAAAGATTTTCACTACAGGCCAGAAAAATTTGTTTAATATGCTCGCTATTCTTCAATGGACTAAAGGCCTCTACCATAAAGTGCAAGCCCACAAATAAAAGACCGCATCCAAGCAAGGCCTTCCCGAGAGATTGTTTGTTTTTGGTTTTGGCCAGAGACAGGGCGGCAAAGCCTATACCCACGGCAGGCAAAGCATAAGCGGTCATATCAACAAAAGCCATCGACGAAATTAACCAGGCCGTGAATGTCGCTCCGACATTGGCCCCCATGATAACAGAGACTGCCTGTTTAATCGTCAAAAGGCCCGCGTTCACAAGCCCTACCACCATGATCGTTGTCGCGCTTGACGATTGAATGAAGCAAGTGACTAAGAGGCCAATAAGTACCCCGAAGAGGGGTATTTTGGTCATATGGTGGAGAATTCTTTTTAATTTTCCGCCGGCAATGCTTTTAAGGCCATCGGACATAGTCTTCATGCCCAAGAAAAAGAATCCCAATCCGCCGATTAATTGAAATAGTACATTCTCCGTCATAATTCTTGAATAACCTCATCTTTATCATCAAAGTCATAAAAAAGTGCCTGTTTTATTATCCAACTATAGAGGCCAAAGGGCAGAATCTTTCTGCAAATATACAAAATTTTGCCTTCCCAATCAGGAATGTTACGGAAAGGCGGATGTTGTTGAATGATGAGTTTTTCTATCAGCGCGGCAACATTTTCAGGATTTTTACGACAGGCGTTAACGAACTTCATGACCTTCGCTTTAAGAAATTGCGAGATCGGATAATAAGGGCTCTGCGGATTATCGAAATTTTTGGCATAACGGGCGTTTTCAAAAAAAATATTTGTTTTGTATGTCCCGGGTTCGATGAGAACAACATCGATGTTAAAGAGTTTTAATTCGTACCTCAGGCTTTCGCTGAAGGCCTCAAGCGCCCATTTGCTGGCATTATAGGCGCCAAAACAAGGGGATGCCGAAAAACCGGAAACGCTTGAGATATTGATAATCTTGCCTCGCCTCCTTTGCCGCATATGGGGAATGACCTCGCGCGTGACATTCTGGACACCGAAGAAGTTGGTTTCCATCTGTTGACGAATTTCCTCGTCGGTTAAATCTTCGAAGAAACCACCGATACCAAAACCGGCATTATTAATCAAGACGTCGATATGTCCATACTCTTTGATCACCCGCGCTATGGTTTCTTTGATGGAATCTTTTTTTATGACATCTAGTTGAGAAATTTCAAGAGTTCCTCCCCGTTTTTTGACCTCATCCAGCAGAGCGTCTTTTTTTTGCGTATTGCGCATCGTCGCTATCACCTGATGGCCTTTTGAAGCCAAACGGCTGGCGGTGATGAAGCCGAATCCGCTCGAACTACCCGTGATAAGAATAACTAAAGCTTGGCTCATTTGTGATATGTTATTTACACGTGATTATTTTTTGGAGCATTAAGAAATCCACGAGGGTCAGAGCGACCATAGCCTCAACCACAGGGACTATGCGGGGACAAAGGCATGGATCATGCCGCCCCTTCACTTCAATAGTGGCTTTCATTAACGACGTGGTTACGGTGTTCTGACTTTGGGCGATCGATGAGGTTGGTTTGATGGCCAGACGCAAGCGAATATCCTCACCGTTGGAGATTCCACCCAAAATGCCGCCGGCGTGATTGGTGTATGTTCGGACTCTATCCCCATCGACAAAAAACTTGTCATTATGCTCAGAGCCTAACATTTTTGCGGCTTCAAATCCTTTGCCGAATTCGATACCCCTGACGGCGCCGATGGACATCAAGGCATAAGCCAGTCGGGCGTTTAATTTATCAAAGACAGGTTCTCCCAGACCGGGGGGGCATCCATGGACAAGGGCCTCAATAATTCCTCCGATTGAATCACAACTCTTGCGCGCCTCTTCGATTTTACTGATCATGTGTTCCGCGATTTCTAGATCCGGGGCTCTAACAATATTTTTTTCAATAACCGAACAATCAATTTTCTTCGCGTAAATATCCCCCACGGCAAGGGTATACGCCACAATTCTTATATTATGTTGGTCAAGAATTCGTTTCGCCACAGCACCGGCGGCAACCCGGCAGGCGGTCTCTCGCCCGGAGGCGCGTCCCCCGCCGCGATAATCACGGATACCGTATTTGGCGAGATAGGTATAATCCGCGTGACCGGGACGGAAAAGATCTTTCATTTCACTGTAATCTTTAGAACGTTGATCCTCATTGCGAATCAACATCGCCAGGGCTGTCCCGGTTGTTTTCCCTTCCAAAACACCGGAAAGGATTTCCACCACATCGGATTCTTTTCGTTGGGTTGTGACTTTGCTTTGGCCGGGACGTCTGCGGTCTAACTCAAATTGAATATCCGATTCACAAAGCGGCAACTGAGGCGGAACACCATCCATGATGACGCCTATGGCAGGGCCATGGCTTTCGCCGAACGTTGTTACTCTAAAAACCTTTCCAAATGTGTTTCCAGGCATATAGATCCATCCCTTGTGATTGTTTAATTTCTTGAATGGGGACTCCCATAAACTATGCCCCTTGGCCGGCACGATACATTAGGACATGGGCCTTCTCTAACGTTATCAGCCCGTCTTTCACCATCTCATCGAGATGAGGCAGAAACTGATTGATTTTTTCTTCGCTGTCGACTATTTCGATAATGATAGGCAAATCTTCAGAAAGCCTCAGAAGCTTCGTTGTGTGCATGTGGCTTTTTGCCCCGAACCCCATAAAGCCTTTCAAAGCCGTGGCTCCAGCCATTCTCTGCTTCTTTGCCAGATGGATAATGACTTCATATAAAGGCTGCCCCTGCCATTTGTCCTGTTCACCGATAAAAATACGCAACAACTTTCCATCAGCAGGAATCTTCATGAATTCGTTCACCTCCTTAAATCCATTCTCCCAATACGATTCCCAGACGAAAGACGAGGAAACCGACAATGACACTTAAAGTAATATTCCAAAAAGCCCGCCATGTCTCACCATCTCTAATCAAATTGGCGGTTTCAAGCATGAACGTGGAAAAAGTCGTAAACGCCCCGCAGAATCCTATCATTAAAAGAAGCCTTCCCCCGGGACCAATGAGAAACTTCTTGTCCGCGAAGGAAGAAAAGATCCCGATAAGAAAACACCCAGTCAGATTCACCGCAAGGGTTCCATAAGGAAAAGAGGAGCCAAAGATGCGGTAGACAAAACCCGCCATATAATAGCGGGCGAATCCTCCGGCAAGCGATCCTATGGCAAGAGCCAAAATATTATTAATGTCCATATGTCTCCATTAATATCCGATTCCACTTAAAGAAGAAATCAAGGCATTCCCGGTATTGGGTCGAGATAATACAGATGATATTCGATGGAGGGCTTTTTAGCGTTAATAAATTTTGATGAACGTATATTATCAAAATTGTATTAATTACCTAATTTGTAAGGTTTTCTTCAGACTGTTTGTGCCAAAATAGTCTACGAATCTATTCCCTTGTTTGGCTACAACAACTTTAACAACCAATCACGCATCCGTCACCGCGCCAAAAGAGGCGGAGCTGACAGATTTCATATATTTGCTCAAAACCCCTCGCGTGTAGCGCGGTTTCGGGGCCGACCAGCGAAGGAGACGTTGTTGGATCTCTTTTTCCGGGACATGGAGGTCAAGGCGTCGTTTTTCCGCGTCAATGGTGATCTGTTCCCCATCTTGCACCACAGCCAACGGTCCGCCGGTGTAGGCCTCAGGGGTGATATGTCCCACCACAAATCCATGGCTGCCGCCGGAAAAACGACCGTCGGTAATGAGCGCCACATCTTTGCCTAGTCCCTTCCCCATGACCGCCGAGGTCGGCGATAACATCTCCCGCATCCCCGGTCCGCCTTTCGGGCCTTCATAGCGGATCACGATCACATCGCCTTTTTTAACCGTGCCGTCAAGAATACGTTTTAACGCGCTTTCTTCCGAATCAAAAACACGCGCGATCCCCACGAATTTACTACCTTCTTTACCGCTGATTTTGGCAATCGCTCCCTGAGGCGCCAGGTTCCCGTACAAAACAACTAAATGTCCTTCTTTCTTTATAGGATCATTCAAAGGACGAATGACTTGTTGCGCCTTGGGATAAGGTTTAACCTTGGAGAGATTTTCTTTTACCGTCTTACCTGTCACCGTCAGGCAATCGCCATGCAGTAATCCAGAGTCCAGAAGTAATTTCATCAGCGGCGTCACACCGCCGATCTTAACTAAATCCACCATGACATAGCGTCCGCTGGGTTTCAGGTCTGCCAGGACAGGAACTTTTTTACCGATTCGGGCAAAATCGTCTAAGGTCAATGGGACATCGGCACTATGGGCGATGGCCAAGAGATGCAGTACGGCATTCGTCGACCCGCCCAAGGCCATGACCAACGTGATGGCATTTTCCAGCGATTTGCGTGTAATGATGTCCCGGGGACGAATCCCCTGTTTGAGTAAATGGATCACGGCCTTCCCGGCGTTAAGACAATCCGCTTCCTTGTCCCTGGAAATAGCCGCCTGGGCCGAACTGTTGGGAAGACTCATCCCCATGGCCTCAATGGCGCAAGCCATCGTGTTGGCCGTGTACATCCCTCCACAAGAACCCGCTCCCGGAATGGCGCAGGATTCGATTTCTTTCAATTCTTTATCCGATATTTTCTTATTGGCATACGCGCCGACCGCCTCAAAAACTGAGACAATGTCCACATCCTTGTCCTGGTAACACCCCGGTAAAATCGTCCCGCCATACACAAAAACAGATGGACGATTCAGACGCAGCATGGCCATAATGCAACCCGGCATATTCTTGTCACAACCCCCAATAGCCACAAGCCCGTCGAATCCTTCACATCCCATGACCGTTTCAACAGAATCCGCGATCACCTCCCGTGACACCAAGGAATATTTCATCCCTTCCGTCCCCATCGAAATGCCGTCGGAGACTGTTATGGTCCCGAAAATAATACCCTTGCCCCCATTTTCATCAACCCCCCTGGCGGACTTCTCAGCAAGTTTATTAATATGCATATTGCAAGGCGTCACCATGGCCCACGTTGAAGCTATCCCGATTTGAGGTTTCTTAAAATCGGCATCTTTAAAACCCACTGCCCGCAACATGGCGCGGCTGGGAGCGCGTTCGTACCCCTCAGTCACCAATGAAGAATATTTTCTTAGAATATTTTTTTCCTTTTCTTTCATAAGATTTCCTTTGTATAAGAGCGCCTCCATCAAGAAGAACGTCCTGCCGATCTTATCCCAACCAAGGTCTTTCCTGTTTCAATCTTTTCTCGTACGTTGAGATTTTTTCCGAAAACTGTTGTGTCCATCCGATTTGATCAAGACCGTTTTCCAAACAGTACTTGCCGAAGGGATTGATATTGAAATGATATTCATTCCCGACACGACCGCTGACGATCTGGCGTTCTAAATCCGCGGTTAACAGAATCCCGGGGGAATCCCACACCATTTCAAATAATTCGTTGATTTCCTCGGATTTTAACGTGATCAGGAGAATACCGTTTTTTATACAATTGTTATAGAAAATATCCGCGAAACTCGGCGCGATAATAACGCGAAACCCGTAATCCGCCAGGGCCCACGGCGCGTGTTCACGGCTTGAGCCGCAGCCGAAATTATCCCGCGATAATAAGATCGTTCCCTCACGGTATTCCGGTTTGTTCAGCACAAAATCAGGATTTTCCTGGGTCCCGGCGTAATCCAGATACCGCCATTCATGAAACAGATGAACGCCAAACCCGGTTCTTTCGATCTTGCGCAAAAACTGTTTGGGGATGATCGCGTCCGTATCCACGTTGACCCGATCAAGGGGAACGACGATGCCTGTATGGGTGACAAAAGGTTCCATTTTTATAAATACTTTCTGATGTCGCTGATCCGCCCTTCCAGGGCCGCTACGGCTACCATTTCGGGACTCATCAAATGGGTCCGGCCTCCCGGGCCCTGACGGCCTTCAAAATTGCGGTTGCTCGAGGACGCGCAGCGATCACCGGGTTTTAATTGATCATCATTCATGCCTAAACACATCGAGCATCCCGCGAAACGCCATTCGAATCCGGCGTCTTTAAAAATTTTATCCAACCCTTCTTTTTCAGCCTGGCGGAGCACCCGTCCTGATCCCGGCACAACAATGGCCTCGACGTTCTTGCTAATTCTTTTCCCCTGAACGATCCTGGCCGCGGCCCGCAGATCCTCGATCCGGCCGTTGGTGCACGAACCCAAGAAGACTTTGTTGATGGTGATAGAAGTCATGGACTGGCCGGGTTTTAAATCCATATACCGCAAAGCGTTTTTCGCGGCTGTACGCGCCACAGGATCTGTAAAACTTTCTGGAAAAGGGACGCAGGCATCAATCGCTGCTACCTGCCCAGGGCTCGTTCCCCACGTGACCTGGGGTAGAATTTCTTCAGCCTTGATTTTGAGAGTCTTGTCAAATAACGCGCCCGAGTCACTCGGCAGGGTCTTCCAATATTGTACGGCCTTGTCCCACAACTCTGCTTCAGGGGCACGGTCGCGTCCTTTTAAATAGGCGTATGTCACTTCATCAGGGGCAATCATGCCGGCCCGCGCCCCCGCTTCGATACTCATATTACAGATGGTCATGCGTCCTTCCATGCTTAATTGACGGATCGTACTGCCGGCGTATTCAATAACATACCCCGTGGCCCCGGCGGTGCCTATTTGTCCGATAATAAACAGAATAATATCTTTAGCCGTCACGCCTTTGGCCAGAACGCCCTCGATATTGATCAACATCGTTTTGGCTTTGTCCTGTTGCAACGTCTGTGTCGCTAAAACATGTTCCACCTCGGAGGTGCCGATTCCAAATGCCAGTGCGCCAAAGGCCCCATGCGTGGCTGTATGCGAATCCCCGCAGACGATCACCATGCCGGGCTGTGTTAAACCCAGCTCAGGCCCTAGGACATGAACGATCCCCTGATCTTGATGCGTGAAATCATAGACGGTGATGCCAGAATCATTGCAATTTTTTGACAACGTCTCCATTTGAACGCGGGAGGTTTCCTCAACGAACGACCACTCTTTGGTACGCGTGGAGACATTATGATCCATGGTCGCGAAGGTCTTGTCCGGCCGATGGACTTTTCTTTTAGTTAAACGCATTCCTTCAAAGGCCTGAGGACTGGTGACTTCATGCACCAAATGTAAATCCACATAGATAACGGAAGTATCCCCCTGACTCTCCCGAACCAGATGATCATTCCAAATTTTTTCATACATTGTTTTTCCCATAAACCACCTGCTGGTTAAAGCCCTGATTTTGCCTATGCCCCTCTATTTTCTTTGGCCAACTTTCGCAACACCGTATGTAATATCCCGCCGTTCCTAAAGTAATCAATATCCACGGGCGTATCCAACCGGCAATTCGTTTTGAATTCTTTACGCTCACCGTTTTTCATCGTGGCCGAGACCGTGATTTGCTGGCGCGGCTTTAATTGATCATCAATCCCTTCAAAATTAAAAATCTCGTCGCCTTTTAATCCCAGAGATTCAACCGTTTCGCCGTTCATAAATTGCAGGGGGAGGATACCCATTCCGGCGAGATTGCTGCGGTGAATCCTTTCATAGCTTTGCGCGATCACTACCCTCACTCCCAGCAGGGCCGTTCCCTTGGCCGCCCAGTCACGGCTGGATCCTGTCCCATACTCTTTACCGGCCAAAACAACAAGAGGTGTGGCGTCCTTCTTGTAAAGCATGGCGGCATCATAGATACTCATCTTTTCCTGCGTTGGAAAATGCATCGTCCATGATCCCTCGGTCCCGGGAGCCAGAAGATTACGCAAACGGATATTGGCAAATGTGCCGCGTGTCATCACACGATCATTTCCACGACGGGCGCCGTAGCTGTTAAAATCCGAAGGCGGCACACCCTGTTCAATCAAATATCTTCCCGCGGGGCTGTCTTGGGCGATATTCCCAGCCGGAGAGATATGATCTGTCGTAATCGAATCACCGACCATAACGAGGACCCTGGCCTGCTGTATTCCTTTAATAGGATCCGGATCCTTTTTCATACTGATAAAAAATGGCGGCTCCTGAATATACGTGCTCTTGTTTTTCCAGGAATAAAGATCGGATTTGGTCTCTTTAATGGCATCCCAATTTTTATTTCCTTTATTAACATTTTTATAACGTTTGCGAAATGTCTTGGCTGTGACAAATTTCTTAATCAATTGATTCACTTCCTCTTGGGTCGGCCAGATGTCTCGTAGATAAACGGCCTGGCCTGTTTTATCAAAACCAATTGGATCACAATGCAAATTCATGTCCACAGATCCTGCCAAAGCATACGCGACAACCATAGGCGGTGAAGCGAGATAATTAGCCTTTGTCAGGGGATTAATCCGTCCTTCAAAATTCCTGTTCCCGCTCAAAACACTCGCCGCCACCAAATCTCCTTGCTGGATGGCCTTGGCCACATTTTCCGGTAACGGGCCGCTGTTACCGATGCAGGTGGTGCACCCGTAGCCGACGATATGGAAACCAAGCTTTTCAAGATACGGCATGAGACCGGATTCTCGCAAATATTCTTCAACCACTTGTGATCCCGGAGCGAGACTCGTCTTGACGAAACTTTTGACCTTCAGTCCCTTTTCCACGGTCTTTTTGGCCAAGAGTCCTGCGGCGATCAAAACCGACGGGTTGGAGGTGTTGGTACAACTGGTAATCGCCGCGATCACAACCGACCCGTGTCTCAATTCGTCGGAGGTACCATTGATGGGGATCGACTTGCATAAAGCGTCCGTGGATAATCCATAACCCCTTTCTTTAACCGGCTTGACTAATGACTTTTCAAAGACCTCTTTCATTTCTGATAAAGAAACCCTGTCCTGAGGACGTTTAGGGCCGGCCAGGCTCGGTTCGACACTGGATAAATCGAGCTCAATATGATCTGTAAAGATCGGAATTTTGCTTTGAGATGTATAAAACATCCCTTGTTCTTTCATGTAGCGTTCGACCAAATCGACTTCAGCGTCGCTACGGCCCGTCAGACGGTAATAGTTTAGGGTCTCTTCATCAATCGGGAATAATCCGATGGTCGCGCCGTATTCAGGAGCCATATTGGAGATGGTCGCCCGATCAGGGAGAGTGAGATGTTTTAATCCCTCGCCGTAAAATTCCACAAACTTATCGACAACGCCTTTTTGACGAAGGATCTGGGTTACTGTTAAAACGAGGTCCGTAGCGGTTACGCCCTCTTTGAGCCGGCCGGTGAGTTGAAAACCGATCACTTCCGGCATCAGCATATAGAGCGGTTCTCCAAGCATCACGGATTCCGCCTCGATCCCGCCGACTCCCCAACCGACAATACCCAAACCATTGATCATGGTTGTATGACTATCCGTACCTACTAAACTGTCAGGGAAGGCCAATGTTTCTTTACCGGCTTTCTTCTGAAGCACGCCTTTGGCCAAATATTCCAGATTCACCTGATGAACAATGCCTGTTGAGGGAGGAACAACCTTAAAATTCTTGAAGGCATTCTGTCCCCATTTTAGAAATTCATACCGCTCTTTATTCCGTCTAAATTCTAAAAACACATTCTTATTCAGCGAGGATTTAGAACCGAAAGAATCCACCTGTACCGAATGATCAATGACCAAATCACAGGGCACCTGCGGATTGATTTTCCGGTAATCCCCTCCGAGATGTTTAAGACCGGAACGCATCGCCGCCAGATCCACAACGCACGGGACCCCCGTAAAATCCTGCAAAATGACGCGCCCGGGTTTGAAGGCGATTTCTTGGGCGGTTCGCGCCTGGGGCGTCCAGCCGGCCAATTTCTTTATATCTTCGACGGTGATTTGATAATTGTCACAGTTACGCAGGGCGCTCTCTAAAAGGACTTTAATGGAAAAAGGCAGATGGTCCGCGCAGCCAAGTCCAAGCTTAGTCAATTTGGGTAAATGAAAAATCGTAAACGGTTTTGTCTTTGTCTTGAGTGTTTTAGCAACATCCTTCGGTTTGAATTGAGACGCCATATCATTTCTCCGTTAGGGCCTCGGCCGCGCGGCCTTGGTCAGTATGAAAAGAACCAGGATTTTATGGTGTTTTTAATTTTAGATATTTTTTTTTATTATGCAAATAATATTATAAGTATGATCCCACTTCCCTCAATCGAGCACTTGATGATGATTAAGCTCATGCGCATCGGCAAAGCTGTAATAATTATTGTCTCCGATAATGATATGATCCATTAAAGGAATTTGCATAATTTTCCCGGTATGATACAGGGCTTGTGTGAACCGTTTGTCCTGGGCGCTCGGATTGATATCTCCGGAGGGATGATTGTGCACGCAAATGAGAGACGCGGCGAACTTTTGCAAGGCATATACATAAATTTCACGGATAATCGGAGTCGCATGATTCACTGTGCCTTCTGCGCTATCGTGGATATGGATGATCTGATTCTGAGAATCCAGAAGCACGATTTTAAAAACCTCTTTTTTTAAATCGCGCATGCGCGGCATGAGGATCGCGACAATATCTTTCGAAGATTTGATCTTAACCGGGATTTCTTTGATCTCGTCTTCCCTGAACCTCCTTCCGATCTCAAGGGCGGCCTTAATTTGAGCGATCTTAGCGTCACCCAATCCCTTAAATTCTTTCCACTCACTGGGATGAACATGACTCATTTGCCGGAAAGTGCGGAATTTGTGCATGATTTTGCGGGCGAGATCAAGAGCGCTCTGGCCTTTAACTCCGGTCCTTAAAAGAATAGCGAGTAACTCAGAGTTACTCAACTTATGTTCACCGTCTTTTAATAGTTTCTCTCGGGGCCGGTCTTCTACCGGCCAATGGATAATTGAATTTTTCTGATTTCCTGGAATCATGGTGCTCCCCTTCCATCGTTGCGAATCGACGCGTTGGTTAAGGGGATGCGGGAAGTATTTTACCCAGAAGGCCCCCATTTGACAAATGTTCTTTTTGGGGCGTTGCGGACGTTAGTACGTCATTTCTTGCAGGGCATAGGGAGCGGAAAACGTGATTAAATAACTTTTTCTTAAAGAATTTCACAGACGTAATAAAACGCGCTTCCCCGGGCGCTCGAATTATTCCTTTTCCCGGAGTTTATCCAGATTTTCATGCTGCCCCAACAGGATGAGCAAATCACTGTCTTTCAAGATGTATTTCCCTGTTGGAATAATATTCAAGCGATCATTAATAATATCCTTGACGGCAATGACCTGAACGCCATAGGTGTTGGTAAGGTTTATTTCTTCAAGGCTTTTCCCCAAGTAACGCTGCGGTGGAGCGAGTTCAAGGATGGTATACCCTTCAATAAAAGGTAAATAGTCAATCATATTGGGATTGTGTAACCGCCTGGCCAAAGATATGGCTAAATCCTTCTCGGGGAATATGACTTCGGAGGCGCCCACTTTTTCCAGGATCCGGCCGTGAGGTTCGCTCAGGGCTTTAGCGATGATATATTTGACCCCCCGGTCTTTGACGTTCAACGTTGTCAGAATGGAATCATTGACACTCGATCCGATACAGATCACAACGAAATCCGCCTGATCAATATGTATGGCCTCCAGGGTTTTCGGATCCGTGGCATCAGCCACGATGGCCTGGCTTACCTTATCCTTGATGTCCTGGATACGATTGGAATTCTTGTCAATGACCATGACCTCATGGCCTTTTTGATACAGTTCCGTTGCCAGATAATAACCGAAATTGCCGATACCGATAATAATAATTTGTTTCATAGTTCACCTCACCCGATCATGATGTTTTCTTCCGCGTAATTATAATATTTCTTGGATGACCGACTGACGGCCATCACAACGGTTAAAGGCCCGACTCTGCCTATAAACATGATGAATGATATAAAAATCTTCCCGGCTACGGATAGCCCCGGCGTAACACCGGTTGATAATCCCACCGTTCCGAACCCGCTGACCGCTTCAAACAGCAGATCCAGAAATTTTCCGTGGTTTACCGTAAAGCGTTCACACATCAATAACAGCATGGTAACGGCGCAGATGACCAGCAGACTGACCATGACGACTCCGATCGCTTTATCAATACTGGCCTTTGAAAAAGTCCTGTGAAATATCTGGGGATTTTCCCTTCCGTTAAGTTGGGAAAGTCCTACCAACACCAAAAGACTGGCCGTCGTGATTTTAACTCCCCCGGCACATGAACCCGGGCTGGCCCCAATGAACATGAGCACGATAATAAAAAAAAGGGTTTCGGCTGTAAGATTACCAATGATCAGCGTATTAAACCCGGCGGTTCTCGCGCTCACGGCCTGAAAAAAAGAAGCCAGGAATCGGTCCGGCACAGGGAGAGACCCTAGGGCGTTTCCCCACTCCATAAACGCGATAACCAACGTACTAAAAACCAGCAAGAAGATTGTCGCTGACAGAACAAATTTCGTGTGCAAACTTAAACGGGACAATTTCCTCTTATTCAACGGGAAAGAGGACATCAGTTCAGACATAATAAGGAATCCAATCCCGCCGCTGATAATAAGCCCACAAAGGACTAAATTTAGAAGCCAGTCTTGCTGGTAACTGACAAAGTTGTCTGGGAAAAGACCAAATCCCGCGTTACAGAAAGCACTGACCGAATGAAAGACAGAAAGATAAAGTCCATTTAAAAAACCTTTTTCAGGAAAAAACCGAAGGAAAAGCAAAAAAGACCCAACAGCCTCTACCAGAAACGTAAACAGAATAACGTCCTTTAAAATCGATATAGGGCTGCGCTCGCCGGTGTGTGTAAAAGTGTCATGCAGCACAATGTGTCCGATCATGCTCGGCCTTTTTCCTGCGATCAAAAGCATCAACGTGGAAAACGTCATGATCCCTATTCCGCCGATCTGGATCAAAAACAAGATGACCATCTGGCCGAAAAAGCTGTACGTGGTCCCCGTATCTAAAACCGTCAATCCGGTCACGCAACTGGCCGAAGTCGCCGTAAACAAGGCGTCAATAAAACCCACCCTGCCTTCTACGGTGGCCATAGGCAGCATCAATAAAAATGTCCCGCTTAAAATCAAGATAAGAAAACCGATAATCAATATCCTTGACGGAGACTGCAAAAAAGCTTTGGAAAACCGCGAAGTGAATTTTTCTAATAAAGTTTTATCTGACATTTTTCTTTAAAGTACCCCCTATGGGGTTCATGCCTACCATACTAAAAAAAAGTTTATGACCGCTTATCGCTTCAATGGGGCGTACCTCCTTCAACATCTTAGAAAAGAAAAGCGCTGCAGAAACGCGTAAAACTGAAGATAAAAAAAACAACGTTAATATCTTATAACCTAAAAAAACTGGAAGATATTTAACAAGAAAACCGCCGAGCAGGGCGCCTAAACAAATGGCCAGGCCGTTGAGCAAATTGAAATAGGCGATGCACCGCGCGCGTTTTTCCGGCCGCGCCGCGTCGTAAATAAAATTCGTGCAGCAAAGGTTAAAGCCGGCCCAGACAAAACCCGCAAATGCTTGAACAATCAATAAGAATAACGGATTGCGGTTAATGATCCAAAATAACGGAATGATCCCAATGAGGGGAGCCGTCACTTTTATAATTTTAAGGTTGCCCACTCTGTCCGCGTGCTTCCCCCAACGTCGAATCGATAAATAAACCGTCAGTGCGGCCATAATATTAATGACAGAATACAAAAGATAACTGAACGACAAGTCTTTCAACATGAAAACGGCAAAATAAGGGGCGGCCAGATGAACGGAAAAATTCATGAGAGACACAAATATAACGAATTTGGCGAAATTACTTTCTTTAAGCCGGCGAATAAAATCAAAAAAGGTAAAATGATTTTCTTGATTATATTCTAAAGGCGGTTCATACATTCCTCTTAAATAATTTAAAGAAAGCAAACGGCATAAGAAAGCCAAGGCAAAAATAATCACAAATCCATAGAGCGTGTTGATTTTTTCCATGCCATGAAGGATCATTCCAGCCAGGAAAGTAAACGCGACGATGACAAGCCCCAAATTTCTGCTTCTCCATCCGAAATATTCTCCGCGTTTATTCTGATGGACCAAATCGGACAACAGGCTTCCCCACGCGGGATTCGCCAGGGACCCGCAGGTCGAGAAGAAAATGACACAAAGGATAACCGTCCATGGATTGGCCACATTAAATAAGGCCATGAGGAACATCGTTAATAACACAAACGTTTGCAAAGATATAAAAATACCGATGGTCTTTTTCCGTGAAGATAATTTATCCGCCAAATCTGCGCTTTTAAACTGAACCAGGGAAGAAAAAAGGTTTGGTAAAGCATTGAGAAATCCTACCTGTTGAGTTGTCGCCCCCAATAGAAGCACGAATGGAGTAAAATATTCCTGTGTCAAACCATTCGTCGCGCTTGAAAATATGCCATTGACGTACGATCGTTCAAGGCTTTTGGCAGATTCGGCATTTACGGATTGAGAATTCATTTCGTCTTTACAATTTTTCCAGTACTAGGGAATTTCGCATGAATCAAGGCCGGCTCATTACCAGTCCCATGAATTCTTGCCGATAAAAAAACCAATAATAAACCCGACCAACAATAAAAAAGGAATCAAGATGATGCGTGACATGCTCAGGTCCCAAAATAAAACATGGACCGTCACGACCTGTGTGTTCTGCGACAGAATAATGAGCGCCATAACAATAACAAGTACGACCACAATCATTTTTGGTTTCATAAGGCTCCTGATAAAATTCCTTGAATGTTATTATCTTGAAATTTGGATATATCGTCAAGCTAATGGTTATATAAAATTTGTTTCTTAATTTTGTTTCTTAAATTACACTTGAAATGCATTTCAGGTATGTTTAAGATGAACCTAAAAAATAATCACCCGATGAAATACCTACGATGGGAATTAGTAATATGAAGGTCTGCATACTGAATCCTTCTTTTGGCGATAATTTTGTCCGTGTCGCACGCTGGGCGGCAAAATCCCGGGGACGGGTCCAAAGACACCCGGAGTATCTGCTTATCGCGGCCCAGATATTGATTGATCAGGGGCATGAGGTTAATTTTGTTGAAGCCGCGGCCCGAAACTTTACACCGGAAGAAACTTTTAAAATCGTCGGGTCTTTTCAGCCCGAACTCATACTCATCCACGCCACCACGCCCTCCATTTACAATGACATCGAACAAGCCAGGCACATTAAAGAAGTGTATCCCTGCAAAGTCGCCTTTGCCGGTCAACACGTCTCGGCAGAACCGGATAACACTCTTAAAATCGGTCGCGGGGTAGTGGATTATATTTTACGCCATGAATACGATTACACCCTTCTGGATCTAGCGAACGGTCAACCTCTAAATAAAATTTTAGGTCTGTCCTGGTGGGATGGTCAAAACTTCGCGCATAATCCTAATAGACCTCTTTTAGACGTCAATGAACTTCCCTTCCCTGCCTGGCAACTGATTAAGCCCGAGTGGTATCCTGATGCCGGAAAGAAATTCCCATTTCTGACGCTCTTGACAGGACGTGGGTGTAATAACGGGTGTTCCTTTTGCCGTGATCCGCAATTGATGTATGGCTATCGCCTGCGAAACCGGAGCGCCCAAAGGGTTGTTGATGAAATGGAATACGACCTGAAAATCCACCCACAGATCCGCGAAATCATGTTTGAAACAGACACCTTCGCGGCCGATCCACAGCATGTGACAGCGGTCTGCCAAGAAATCATCACCCGAAATATTCATAAAAGAATTTCGTGGTCATGTAATATGCGCGTGAATACAGACCTATCTCTTCTTCCCTTGATGCGCAAGGCCGGATGCCGAATGCTTATGACAGGTTTTGAATTTGGGTATGACGATGGCCTGAAAGCAATCAATAAAGGAGGAGTCAGTGTGGAGATGGCTCGTACCTATGCTGTGCGCGCCCACGAGTTGGGGTTTACCATCCATGGCTGCTTTATGATCGGCGCCCCGGGGGAGACCAGAGAAACAGCTCAGCAAACCATTGAATTCGCCAAGTCCCTCCCCTTGGATACCATCCAAATCACAGGTGTCGCCACCTATCCAGGGACTTCTCTATATAAATGGGCCAAGGAAAATAATTTCTTAAAAGCCCATGACTGGTCAGAATGGCTTACGGCGGAAAAAGAACAGAAAACACTTCTTGATTACCCTCAGTTATCCAGTGACGAGATTGACTATTTTATCGATAAAGGGCTGAAAGAATTTTATTTGCGTCCGCGGCAGATATGGCAAATGCTCCTCTCTATCCGTTCCCTGGGTGATTTTCTGCGGAAGCTTCATGGGTTGAAAGCGTTTGTTGACTATTTTGTCCATAAACTCACAGGAAAAGATAAAAAAAACAAAGTGATACCATTGGAATCCGAAAGTCTTCAACCCACACGCATGTCCTAAAAAGATTCAACTACAAAATGACTAATAATTATGTTGCAGTTTGACAAATAATTTTGATTTTGATATAGTAGCCCCTGCTTTCCGATAAATTTCTGATAAAATTTATTAAACCCGGATAAATCTGATTATTACTGAAGGAGGTCTAAATGTCCCACGTTGTTACGGAACCTTGCGTCAAATGCAGATATACGGACTGTGTCGCAGTCTGCCCTGTGGATTGTTTTCATGAAGACCCAGAGATGCTGGTTATTGATCCAGAGGTGTGTATTGATTGCGGCGCCTGCATTCCTGAATGCCCGGTTCAAGCGATCTTCCCTGAAGAAGATGTCCCCGGTCAATGGAAGAATTATATTCAACTGAATGCCCAAAAGGCTAAGAATTTACCTGTCATTACCGAGAAAAAAGAACCTTTGGTTAAGAAATAAGACACCTTTTCCTGGATTTGCTAAATAAGCCTCTCTTTTGAGAAATCGAAAAAGAGGCTTATTTTTTTGTTCCCTGCTTTCAAATGTTCTCGTTAAACAATTCTAAATTTCTTTGGATCATATTCAAAAGACGGGCCTTTGTGGAATCCCCTTTAAGTTCACTAGGTTTAATCGGTTTCCACTTCTCAGGGACAAGGACTTGCGACTCAATGAATCGGTCAATGGCTTCTTGAAAGTGCTGGATGTCTCCCTTGTCTTTGAGATCGATGGCTTCCTTAACAATCCAAAGAAGACCGTCCCCTGTGCTGCGGTAGGGATAATTGATGACGGACGAACGTTGGGCGACCACCTTTAGGGTGCCCCATGGTTTTGGACTGACCGCGCAGATGAGGTCGCGATAGAATCGCTGAAACGCCTCAGCCTTTTCCCCGCGGATTTTTGTCAGTTGAAGATCGTGATGATTGACATAGGAAGCGGCCATAGTTTTACAGAATTGTTCGGGGGACAAGTAGGGCCAATTCTTGTCATCCATTATTTTGTGTTTCAATATAAACTTGGGCAATTCCCGCAGGATGTGCCGCACTAAGAAAACCGGGGGATGATCAATGCCGTCAGCGACAACCTTCTTTCCTTGCTTTGTCTTAACATCTTCAAAATAATTGAGCGTTGTAATAAAGGCATTGACCTTTGACGGGGCGCGCGCTGTCAGTTTATTAATCTGTTGGGGCGTAAAACCAATCCGCGCAAGCGTTCTTTCCTGCCGCGTGCTCAGAAAATATTGATCAAATAACTTGAGCGTCGGATCGTCATCAAACACCTTAAGATTCTTTTTCTTCCCCGTCACAATAAAATCAACGGCTTGGGCAAAGACCTGAATAATCTTTCGGGCCCAATAACGTTGTTCATTTAAGGAAGTCGAAAACCGATCCACATCTTCATAACGATATTTATCATGTTTGGCCGCGAACTGGCGGATAGAACCATAATCAAGGATCGCGCCGCTGGCCAGCATATTGTCCCCATCCCAGGACAGCCAATTAAAAATATATTCATCCTCCATCACCGCGGCCAATTTGGCATAGACTTTCGCCAAATAAACGAGGGCTTGACGATATCGTTTGTGCCCTCTTCGCTGTAAAACTAATGAGCCGTTTGTTTCCTGACGTCTTAAGAAATAATCAAACGATTTCTCAAGACCGTCATGATCTTCCATCTTCAGATAGCGAAAAAGATGCGCCGGGCGGATAAGATTCAGTGCGGTTCTGATGCCGATAGCGGTTTTGTCTTTGTAGTCAATAACCGCCAAGCAGCGTTCCGTCGGGAGTCCTCTTTGATAAAAAATTTCTGACATAATGGCGCTGGCCAGCATCTCCTCCAGGTCCGCGAGCCCCGAAGCATATCCATATTGTTGATCCCCCGTTTTCAACAAACCATCCGCTGCTTGAGCCCCTGGACACAATATCGTGGCGCCCGTGCCCCGGCTGGTCACATCAAAAGTCATGGTCTTTGTTTTGACAACGCCATTCCAAATCCCCCTTCCATCGCCGGAGGTCTTGCCTTGTTTATTTTTATGCTGGGCCTGCAGGTATCGCGTGGCCATGTAGAGGCGGTCTTCAAGACCATCTTTGGGGAAGGTTTTTTTATTGATCCAGTCGTGTTCATTAAGGATTCTCAACGCAAAAGTCTTGAGGATGATCTCTTCCAATTGGTGATTCATGTGAGAAGGATGTTTCCGGGCAATCAGTTCCATTTCACGGGCCAAGGCAAAATTAAAAAATAAGACCCTCCCCCCTTTCCGGTAGCGCACGGGATAATCAATATAACCGTCCTCGCTGACCTCCCGCCAGGGATGATAACCATTGATTTTAAAGAATTTTTCGTACATGTCCGTTAGGAACCGTGAAATTCTCTCATACGCTCAATCCTTTTTAAAACCGTCGGATGACTGTAATCAAAGAAGACTTTTAAAGGATGCGGGGTTAAGTTGGATAAATTATCGACGGATAATTTCTTCAAGGCCATGATCATGGCTTCCGGTTTTTGATACGTGCGCACGGCAAACTGATCGGCCTGGTATTCATGGTGCCTTGAGATATTGTTGGTGATGACCGACAAGACCAGACTCACCGGTGTGTAAAGAAATCCGAAAAAGAACAGGCTGGCGTAAATGGAAGTCTCTTCCATCCGGAAGGCCGAGAAAAGCCCGGCGTTGTCGATGAAAAATCCCATCAAAAAAAACATCAGACCGGCATTGATGATGGACCAGACGACCATCTTGGTGACATGCCTGAGTTGACAATGACCTATCTCGTGCGCCAGGACAGAAACCAATTCGTCGATCGTGTGGCGCTCGATGAGGGTGTCGAATAAAGCGATACGCCTGTATTTCCCGAATCCCGTGAAAAAGGCGTTTGTCTTGGTGGAGCGCCGGGAACCGTCCATTTTAAAAATCCCCTGAATCTGGAAACGCTGGGTCTTGGCATAGTTTTCGATGGCCTGTTTCAAGACGGAATCTTCCAGGGGGATAAATTTATTAAAAAGCGGCAGAATCATGACCGGCGCCAGGAATGTGATAAATAATTGGAACAGGGTCACGGCGCCCCAGGCATAAATCCAGGCCAAGGCCCCGGCTTTTTCAAAAAACCAGATAATGAGAGCATACAGGATCCCGCCGAGGACAACGCTCAAAAGGACACTCTTGAGAATATCCAGAATAAACGTCTTCTGGGAAGTCTTGTTAAATCCGAATTTTTCTTCAATGACAAAGGTGCTGTAATAAGAAAACGGGATCGTGGTCAGGAGAGAAACCCCCATCAGGACGCCGGCAAATATCAATCCCGTGACGATCTCTCCCTGGGCGATACCTCTGGCCAACCGGTCAATAACATTAAATCCGCCCAACACAATAAAGGCTGTCGTCAGAGTCAATGTGAACCCCTCTCGGATCAAATGGAATTTAGTCGTGGCTTTCAAGTAATCCTGAGATTTCCGGTACTTTTCCGGATCATACGTGTCTTCAAATTCTTCAGGGACTTTGGTGGATATGGCCTGGAGATTTAACATTTCAATCATTAACTCCAGACAAAAATGACCAATCAAAATAACCAAAATTACGATCAAATAAATATTCATCCTTCCTCCCATGGCATGACTGATGCAAGTTTTAATAAATTTATGAAACTTCCTATGGTCTTTTTAAAATCATTATCGCGTGCTGCCAAGCCCAGCCTGCGGGATGCGCCCAATTCCCGCTGGTGGCGACAACCTTGAAATGCTCTTGAATATAACTCGCCAGTAACCGGCAGTGCGTCGATCCGAACAGGCCTAACCCAGCTTCATTACCAACAATTCTGTTTGATAACAGAACCCAGCGGACATTTTGCTTTTCCAGTTCTGAGATAACCTCCCGCTCCTGCTCTTCGGGAATATAAATATATTCAAAATAACTCAAAAGCTGGACAGGACTTTTTCGAGAAGTCAAATAGTAATATAAAGGTTCATACGGGGCCGCGAAAAATGTTTTCTCCGGGACTTTTTCAAGAAAACGGCTGGTTTGAAGAACAGTTTCGATCCAGGCGGGCGTGTTTTGGACATAAACGCGCGCCTTGGGATGGGAGACAAAATGCTCCGGCTGTTTATAAATTTGTAACTCTCGTTCATGATTCCTATATCCGACGATAATTATTCCAAAAATCAGAAGATACCCGACAGGCTTTGTCCAGGACGGCATACCCATTTCCCCCAAATGCCACAACAGAAAGATCAGCACCATTCCCCAAGGAAGCATCCAGAAGAGACGATACATAATCCCATTAGGCAAATATTCATGAAGATTAAGCACAGCGAATATCGCCGTTAAGCCGGCCAAAAACATAACGGCCCGATGTTCCGGGAGGACGGCTTTGTTGAATACAACCCAATAGATAGCCACCGCGGTCAGCGTGAGGAACCACGCCGTAGACAGCATTCCCAAGAGACCATCCGTATAATTCATCCAAAGGAATAGACATAAATTCCCTACCGCCTTGGTCAAAGGGATATTATAAAGATGCTGTCCCCAGAAAGGCAGAGATTGTTTAATCACGTAAACTGGAAGTCCACGCAAAAAGAGGCTGTAGACCCCGCCGATAAACAACGGGACGCCGGCCACAGCCGCGATATAAAATATTTTCTTGTTTGCGTTCCAAGGCCTTTGATCAACACGATCAATCCACGCCACGGCCAGAACAAGAAACACCAGACTGGCAAGTCCGAAGTTGATTTTTATTAAGCCCGTCACGCTAACGGCGCCCAACGCCATAACTAAATATCGATCCTGCCGTCGATTCAAGTAACAGGTCACGCCATAGAAAAGCGCGGTCATAGCGGTGATGGCTCCGGTATGGTTGTAGGTAAAATAAAAATCAGGGAAAAACATATAAAAACAAAGCGCGGCCAAAAACGCCCTTAAAACTGAGGTGACCTCAGCCAGACTCAAGAAAATCAAAACCCCGCTGAAGAGCGTCAGGATAATCCGTCCGATCAGAATGCTGGGAATGCTGACGCCGAGCCATTTAAAAAAAAGACTGTAATAATACGGCATCAACGGTCCATAGACCCACCAATAATCCCTGAAAGGGACATCTCCCTTGAGCGTCCGTTCAAACGCGTAAAAATCCCGCCCATGATCTCCCTGTGCCAAAAGACCCGCGAAGTCTGTGGTTGGCGCGAAATAAACACTCCCGCACAAAAGCGTCAAGAAGACAAAGATTTTCTTTATGGTCCTGGGATTTTTCAAGAACGTGTGCGGGAAGAGTTTCATATTTTATTGAGAAATTCAGGGCACCTTCAGTCCCGGTTAAAGACTTTCGCGTGTGAAGAGTTTGCGCTTATAAACTCCACCAACGCCCTGGCCGCGATCTCATGAACGATTTCATTGGGATGCTGATCCGTGGGGTGAACCCATAAATCCGTATCTTTATATCTCTTCAACCGAGGCCATAAATCAAAATAGGGCAAGTCAACGCCTTCCATCAACTGATGCAATTGCGCGTGAATTCTTAATAACGGATGCGCGGGATCATCCAGGCGGTACATAAGGGGAAAAATCATAACGTAGACCGGGATCCCGGACTCTTTTTGATAATGGGCCAAAGCGGATACCGCCTCCATCGTCATTTTCCAGGAAGGGCTCCCGGAGGCATAGAGGTCTTGATAATATCCGATCGTTTGCCGGCTGATTTTATGGCCCTGCCAGAGAATCCAGAATAAACGTGATAGACGAAAGCCCCTGATCCAGGACGGCGCCGTGTCCAAAGAACCCAGGCGGTCGAATTCTTCGACCCTGCGCGAAGAACGCAGGAACCCCTGTCCGCTTCTATAAAACAAATAAGGTTCCACATCGTTGATGGTATACCCGATCACCACCATATCCGGTTGCAAGTAACGGGCGTATTCATTCAATAGCCCCCATTCCTGCTGAGTGTTATATCCCCCGACGCCTAAATTAATTATTTCTACAGTCTTATTCGGGAACAACCCTTGTTCGAGCGCAAACCTCCGGAATTGCTGCGGATAAACATCTTCATCGTAAACACCTTCGCCGAAGGTAAACGAATCTCCGATAAAAATTATCCGGACAGTGTCAGGAGGTTTTTCGACCTGAAAGGACGTTGTGCTACGAAATCCCTGCCGGTTCGTCGTATGCCAGACCTGATTACCGTCTCGAAAATATCCCCGGGGATTACCATCATATTGAAAGGTAATGCGTGTCGCCGGGACATTGACATAAAGGATATTTTCGCTGGCGACCATGCTGAATTGAAGCGGGGCACTGTGGGGCTTGGATGGTTTGGGGATCCCCCACAACGCCAAGAATCCTTCCGCCAAAAGAATAAAAACTAAACCATTGATGAATAAAAGAAATAAAACTCTAAAAAAAAAAGACAACTCATGGAATTGTCTTTTTTTTTAATTCTGGATAAAAATAACCTAAGCTTCATCATAGGGGAGCCGTTCTTTAAAAACCGGTTTGTCTCAGACACAAACAGCCCTGCCGCCGGTCTCCCATCTTTCTTTCAATCGAGGATTGTCCACCCAGGACAACACATAATCCGAATATTCTTTTCCTGTCACGCCCGTTTCTCTTCCGGTAATGGTCATCTTTTTCTCATAGACGCCGCAGACTTCAAGAGCCATTTCTACTTTTTCGGCCTCCGGTTGGTGGCCGATATGTCTTAACAGCATGGCGCTCGCGCGGATCATGGAACAAGGATCGGCGTATTGGGCCCGGCCCTCTTTGACCATACGCGGGGCGCTGCCGTGAATAGCCTCAAACATGGACCAATGTTTACCGATATTGGCGCTGCCGGCCGTCCCAACCCCTCCTTGCAACTGGGCCGCTTCATCCGTTAAAATATCGCCGTAAAGATTCGGCATCACCATCACCTTGAATTCCCGGCGACGTGCCGGATCAATCAACTTAGCCGTCATAATGTCAATGTACCATTCGTCTATCTTAATATTCGGATACTCTTTGGCTATGCGAAACGCGACCTTGGAAAAACGGCCGTCCGTCGTTTTAACGACGTTGGATTTTGTTATAACCGTCATGCGGTCGATTTGGTTTTTCTTAGCGTATTCAAAAGCCATTCGGACAATGCGTTCCGCGCCCTGTTCCGTAATCACTTTAAAATCCACGCTTAAATCCTCCGAGACATCAAATCCTTTAGAGCCCAAAACATAGGCCCCTTCCGTGTTCTCGCGAAAGAAACACCAGTCGATACCGTCCTGCGGGATGCGCACCGGCCTGACGTTGGCGAAGAGATCGAGCTCACGGCGCATCGCCACATTGGCGCTTTCAATATTGGGCCACGGGTCTCCCACCTGAGGGGTCGTGGTTGGACCTTTTAAAATAACATGACAAGCCTTGAGTTCATTGAGGACATCCTCAGGAATCGCCTTCATGTGTTTGACTCTGTTTTCAATAGTCAATCCTTTGATATCTCTAAAGACAATTTTCCCTCGAGCCACTTCCGTCTTGAGAATGTACTCCAGGACGCGCTGAGCCTGCTTGGATATGAACTCTCCAATGCCGTCTCCCCAACAGATACCGATAATAATAGGGTTTAATTTAGAGTAATCGATCCATTCGGTGTCTTGCTTCATCCGCTCGACGCGCTTGAGCTGATCCTCCATAAGCTTGCCGAATTTATCTTTTGCCGTTTCAATCAATGCGCTTGACATGCGTATCTCCCGTCATTTTTCCTCATTTCCATTTAGAAGGAAATGACGAGGCTCGTCATTTAGAATTAAATGACGGCCTTTCCCGTCTTCGATAATGCCATAATTTTCTATTCACAACATACTAAAATTTTCAAAGTGAGGGTATATTAACAGCTTCTTTTATTTTATTCAACTATCAGAACATTTATTTCCTCATGAAAACAAAGTTTTGTTTACATGGAGATGAAATACCGCGCCGTATAGTATTTGGTGACGACATCGCCGGCTAAAATGAGACAAAAGCTGCTGGATAACATTTCATTGATGGCAGGGAGTCTTCTCCAATTTAAGCTTCCTTTGACAAAATACAGCATGGCTAAAGGCAATAATGTGCCGATCCATAAGACAAAAAATAATAAAAAACCGTCCGACTTAAAGAGGAAATTCGATACAGGAGTCATCTGTCCTTGATATAACAGCCTGCCCGTGAAGAAAACACCCACATCCCAAACCCATCGAACAAACAGCAAGACAATAAAGATTCGAACGGTTCGGCGCAAATATTCGAAGGAGAGCCCTTCATTCTGGGCGTACCAGAATCCCAGCCCTAGAGAAAAAAGTGAAAAACTTAAAATAAATCCGCTCAATAAGACCATGAAGATCAATCCGGGGTTCGGGCCAAACAGACAGGCCAACAGAAACGTCATAAGAAACATACCCAAAAAACTGGTCGCGGTCAGTTGCCCCATTTTTGGGTAAGGCTTCTTCCAGTTATAAAAAGTCACATATAAAAAGAGACACTTCCAACCCAATACGAACAGCTTCAGGGTTAAGGGCGCGCTCAAGAGCAGGAAACAGATAACGGCTATTCCACCAAAGAAATTGGGCAAGCCCAGATGAAATTTATAAAAATCATTTTTAAGGGGATTCTTGGCGACGCTCCAGAGGCATAAGGGATAGAGTACAGCCAGATTTAAACACGCTAGAACAAAAAAATTATAAAACATTTTCAAACGCTCTTAGCCATTCGTTTCGGCTTGTTGCGGAATGTCTTATTCTCAAAGGTTTTTCCCTTCTCCAAAGCCGCCTCCTTACTATCCGCGGCATAGGCGTAATCGGATAAAAGCAAAACATTTGACCCAAGCCCTACCTCGAGGACCCCTGGCCCAATCGCGAAATATTTTATTCCCTGATCTTTTTCAAGAGTCAAAAGGCCTTTGGCTAAAGAAGCCACCATCGGAGTATGATTCGCCAGGACACCAAAAGATCCACAGAGACCCGGAGCTACTAGAGACTGGATCTGCTCGTCAAAGATCTTGCCGTCAGGCGTTATAAGTCTAAATGGATACGTCGGCATAGAATAGTCCGTTTACAATCCAACACACAACGGTCTTCATCATTAAAGACGCTTAGCCTTTTCTAATACATCATCGATATTCCCGACTAGATAAAACGCCTGCTCCGGGACATCATCATGCTTTCCTTCCAAGACCTCTTTAAAGGAACGAATGGTGTCATCTAATGGAACATAACGCCCCGCCATACCGGTAAATTGTTCCGCCACATGAAACGGTTGAGAAAGAAATTTCTGAATCTTTCTGGCGCGCATGACCGTCAGACGATCGTCTTCGGAGAGTTCATCCATCCCCAAAATCGCGATGATATCCTTCAACTCTTTATACCGCTGTAAAATCTTTTGAACGCCCCGCGCCACCGTGTAATGTTCTTCACCGACGATTTCCGCGGCAAGGATCGCGGAGGATGAAGAAAGAGGATCCACGGCGGGATAAATCCCTAATTCCGCGATGGACCGTGACAACTCTGTGGTCGCGTCCAAATGCGCGAACGTTGTCGCCGGAGCCGGATCCGTGTAATCATCGGCCGGGACATAGATCGCCTGAATAGAGGTGATGGATCCTGATGTTGTTGACGTGATTCTTTCCTGGAGTTCCCCCATATCGGTGCCCAGTGTCGGCTGATACCCAACCGCCGAAGGAACACGACCCAGCAGGGCGGACACCTCGGAACCGGCTTGAGTGAAACGGAAAATATTATCAATAAAAAGCAAAACATCCTGTCGCATCTCATCCCGGAAATATTCAGCGACGGTCAAGGCCGATAAAGCGACCCTCGCCCGGGCTCCCGGCGGTTCATTCATCTGTCCATAAATCAGTGCTGTCTTGTCAATAACGCCCGCCTCCTTCATCTCTTTATAAAGAGCTGTCCCCTCACGCGTCCTTTCCCCAACACCGGCAAATACCGAATAACCGCCATGTTCTTTGGCAATATTGTGAATGAGTTCCTGGATTAAGACGGTTTTGCCCACACCCGCTCCTCCGAATAATCCAACCTTGCCTCCTTTTCTATACGGCGCCAGGAGATCAACCACCTTGATCCCTGTGACAAGAATCGTGTCTGAGGTGTCTTGGTCTTTAAAAGCCGGTGCTTCGCGATGGATCGGAAGACGTTTATCCGTCTTAACAGGGCCGCCATTGTCAACGGGATCGCCCAAGAGATTCAGGACCCGGCCGAGGGTCTCTTCGCCCACCGGCATCGTAATCATTTCACCGGTATTAAAAACATCCACCCCGCGCTTAAGCCCGTCCGTCGAATCCATAGCGATGGTCCGCACCACACGGTCTCCCAGATGCTGGGCGACTTCAAGCACGAGGTTCTGCTGTTCCCCATTAATAGTGGGATTCGTGGTCTTCAGGGCGGTTAAAATCGACGGCAATTCTCCCTCAGAAAAAATGACGTCAACAACAGCGCCCAAGACCTGTGATATTTTTCCGGTCATTTGATTTGTGCTCATTGTCACTGAATTCCCTTTCCTACTGACTTCCACAAAAGTAATGAAACACTATGGTAGTCAGTATCTCGACCTCCGTCCGCTCGATGGTTCAATTCTATTACTTGTGCGGAGGTCAATAATCATTGTGTTATTTCAACGCCTCGGCCCCGGCCACAATCTCAATCAATTCTGTCGTGATCGCGGATTGTCTGGCGCGATTGCGCAGTAAGGTATAATCGTTAATCAATTCCGTGGCATTTTTGGTGGCGCTGTCCATGGCGGTCATGCGCGCCCCGTGTTCTCCGGCCGAATTTTCCAATAAAGAAAAATATATTTTAAAATAAAGGAAATGCGGTATGAGGAAGGATAAAAGTTCCGTCGCGGCCGGTTCAAAGATATACTCAGTCGATTTTTCTATCTTTTCTTCGTTAAGGCCGGAGGGATCAATGGGCAAAATTTTTTCAAAAACAGTCTTCTGATAGAGCGGGCTGAAAAATTGATTGTACGTTAAATAAACCTCATCGAACTCTCCGTTGAGAAAAGACGCGCTGACTTCCTGGCCTATGGCGGACGCGTCGGCAAAATGCGGATCCCCGATAACATTCTCATAATGCTTTCGAACATGTTCCTTTTTGTGAAAAAATAAATAGCCCCTCTTGCCGCAAAAACTCAACGAAATTTTATGATATTGCCCGCGATTTTCCTTAATCCAGGATGCCACCTGCTTGTTAGCGCTGTTATTAAACGCGCCGCATAATCCTTTGTCAGAAGTGAAGACCAAAATCAGGACATTCTTAACATTTTCCCGGGCCATTAACAAGGGATGCGCCGAGGGATGAACGGAGGCGGATATTCTTGAAATAAGGGATGTAAGATCACGCGCGTACAATTTGGCCTTTGCCTGGGCTTCGTGCGCCTTGCGCAATTTGCTGGCCGCGACCATTTTCATGGTCTTTGTTATTTTTTGAGTATTGTTAAGGCTTTTAATCTTGATATTGTATTCTTTAATGGCTGTCATGGGCGCGGGGTCTTTACTTAGCGAAATTTCTCGTCTTAAATTCGGTTAACAATTTCTCCAGCGCGTCTTTAACGTTATCCGTGAGGGCTAATTCTTTATTAAAGAGACGGACAAAGTCAATGTACAACGAATCAAGATCTTCAAATAGTCTTTTCTCAAACTCCTTAACGCTTTTGACGGGAATATCATCCAGATATCCTTTAACGCCGGCATAGAGGATGGCCACCTGCTGGGCAACCGTGAGTGTTTCATGGACCCCCTGCTTAATGACCTCCATCAATCTCTCGCCGCGTTCCAATTGGCGACGGGTAGCCGCGTCTAAATCGGAAGCGAACTGGGCAAAGGCCTCTAACTCTCTATATTGCGCGAGGTCCAGGCGCAACGTTCCGGCCGTCTGTTTCATGGCCTTCACCTGGGCGTCACCGCCGACACGCGAAACCGAAAGCCCGGGATTGACCGCCGGCCGCTGGCCCTTATTGCACAAGTCGGTCTCAAGAAATATCTGTCCGTCTGTAATCGATATGACATTCGTTGGAATATAGGCCGAGACATCGCCTGCCTGGGTCTCAATGATCGGCAGCGCGGTCAGACTTCCGCTCCCCTTCTTCTCACTCATTTTTGCCGCTCTCTCCAAAAGACGGCTGTGGAGGTAGAAAATATCTCCCGGATAAGCCTCTCTTCCCGGCGGACGCCGCAAGAGCAAGGACAACTGACGGTAGGACTGCGCCTGCTTCGTCAAATCATCATAAATAATCAAGGCGTGCTGGCCGCTGTCTCTGTAGTATTCCGCCATGGCGGTTCCGCTGTAAGGCGCCAGAAATTGCATAGGGGCGGGATCAGAGGCTGTGGCCGCGATAATAGTCGTATATTCCATGGCCCCGTATTTCTTCAGGGTTTCATGCACTTGGGCGACCGTTGATCTTTTCTGGCCGATCGCCACATAAAAACAGTAAACACTTTGTCCGCGCTGGTTAATAATCGTATCGATGGCTAACGTCGTCTTTCCTGTTTTCCTGTCGCCGATGATGAGCTCTCGTTGTCCCCGTCCGACCGGGGTCAAGGCGTCCACCACTTTCATGCCGGTCTGTAACGGTTCATGCACATTTTGGCGATCAATAATCCCCGGGGCCTTGATTTCGATCGGACGTAATTGCGTCTTGGCGATGGGCGGGCCGGCATCGATCGGATTCCCCAGGGCGTCGACAATTCGTCCAAGAAGATCATCTCCCGCGGGGACAGAGACGACTTTTTTTGTCCGTCTGACCTCTTGGCCTTCTTTGACTTTACTGACATCCCCAAAGACCGCGATACCGACGCAATTTTCTTCCAAATTGAGGGCCATGCCCATAATATCTTCAGAAAACTGAACCAATTCGCCGGCCATCACGTCATCCAATCCATAAACACGCGCGATGCCGTCACCGACACTTAAAACAGTCCCGACCTCATAGAGTTCGGACATAATTTCAAAGTCAGCCAATTGTTTTTTAAGGATAGCGGTTATCTCATCTGCTTTAATATTCACTGTCATGTTCCACCCTTATTTAGATCAATGATTTTACGCCTGAATCTTTCCAATTGCGTTTGAATACTGCCGTCGTAAATAGCATTCCCGATTCTCACTTTAATGCCCCCGATCATCTCCGGGGACATTTCAAATTCCGGTTCTATTTTCTTATTAAACTTGATCTTAAGATGTTCCGACAGGGCATGGACTTGATCGGAGTTGAGCGCCATCTTGGTCGTGTATTTGACGTTGAGAATGCCTTGAGCGTCATTGTGGAGTTTGAAAAAACTCCGGCAGATTTCCTTAAGAAGATACAAGCGGCTTTTTATTTCCAGGAACCGGATAAATTTATCCGTGCCAGAGATCAGTTTGCCTTTGAGTACTTCTTTTAAAATCCGCTGTCGTTTCTCAGAAGAAATTAAAGGGCTTTCGATAAAATTCCTGAAGTCGGAAGACTCCTCCATGAGACGCGCCAGATTATTTAAATCTTGAATGACGGCCGTGGTCATATTCTCCGACTGACATAGGTCAAACAAAACTTGCGCGTATTTTTTGGCTAAAATGGATTCCATGATAGGGCAATACGGTCGTCAAATTTCTTTAATCATCTGGTTGATGAACCTGCGGTTTTTTTCGTCGTCAAGATTTTGCTCGAGGAGTTTGCCGGCCAGACTGACCGCGATCCTGGCGCTCTCCTCCCGTAGAAACGCCTGAGCCTTCTCTTTTTCATCTTTAATTTCCCGCAAGGCGTTTTCCAGAGAAATTTTGGTTTCTTCTTTGGCTTTGTGTCGAATCACATTCGCGGCCTCAACCGCGGCCTTGCGGGATTGGTCAATGATCTCGTGGGCCCTGGTTTCGGCTTCTTTGATCAATTGGGCCTGCTTTTGGTGGATCGCTGCCAACTCTTCCTTAATCCTGTCGGCGTTTTCCAGAGACTTTTTTATTTCTTCCGCCCTCTGGTCCAAACGGTTAAGGATCGGTTTCCAGGCGAATTTATTAAGAATAGCCAGTAAGAGAAAAAATGTGACCCACGTCAAGAGAGTCATCCCCACATCCGGAGATAAAACCCCAGGGTCGGTTGCCGCTTGCGAGGCCGTGGAGATATCGATTGTGTCAGCGATTTCAGACATGGAATTTAATAAAAAAGAATTAAGAATTGAGCGCCATAAAACAGATCACAGCGCTGAATAAAGCGATCCCTTCAATCAGGGCCGCGCCGATAAGCATGGCGGTTTGAATCTTATTGGTCGCCTCGGGTTGACGGGAAATCCCTTCAACGGCAGCGGCGGCGATTTTACCGATGCCGAAACCCGCGCCGATGGTGACAAGGCCCGCGCCGACGGCCGCTAGAGTACCATGTAAAGTTTCTGTCATGATCGTTTCATCTCCTTTCCAAGTTTAAAAACAAAGAAATTTTCCAATAGTGTTTAAAAAATTATTTCACTCTTTGCGGGCTGTATTATAGTGTCGGGCATTAAATATGTAAAGCCATGAATCACAAAAATTTGGTCGTACGGTGTGTAAAGACCTTTTAGGCATGATCTTCAGTGTTCTGCATGATAAATGTGTCCAATAAACATCGCTGAGAGAAAGGTAAAAATGTAGGCCTGCAGAAAGGCTACGAGCACTTCCAATATATAAATAAAAAGAGCGAGAAGAACCGAGGGCAACGCCACAAATCCAAGCAGGATCACCAATCCTAATAACGAAAAAATAACAATGTGACCGGCAAACATATTCGCGAATAACCGGATCGTCAAAGAAAAGGCTTTAACAAACAATCCGATAAACTCTAACGGCACAAGAAGTATAAGCAACGGTACCGGAACGCCCGACGGCGTCAAGGCTTTGAAAAAGCCCCGTAACCCGTTTTTATACACGGCCCCAAAAATCATAAAACAAAGGGTAATCAGCGCCAGAGCGGCCGTGACATTGATATTCGCCGTGGCCGTGACAAAGAACGGAATGAGTCCCATTAAATTGAGCGTAAGAATAAAAAAGAAAAACGTGCAAAACAGCGGGGTCATTCTCCGCCCGTCTTTCTCCCCTATGTGCGCGACAACGATTTGATCACGGATAAAAATGACAATGACTTCGAGCAGATTCGTCAATCCCCGGGGAACACGCTGATTCTTTCTAGTGAATACCCCAAACAAGAGGATCAGAAACAACGCGCTCAAGATGACCATCAGGCCATGGAGACTGAGGAACTCCGGCAGATGAATCGTCGGCAAAAAAGGCAGATGCCACTCATGAGAATCTTTCATGTGATGCATGATGTACTCATTAAGATCAAAAGTCTCTTTCATAAGGTCTCTTTCTTTATCCTAACCAGAGTGCGACAGCAAGAACGCCTTCTCCGGGTTGCTCTTGAATAGTGAATCATGGCGCTCGGGTAAAAGATGTGTCTCACAAATCTGCCGTACTTTAACAAACAGTTTTGGGAGTGTCAATCCAAGTCTGCACAATTAGGCCGCTGGGGGGAAGACAGATTCAACCGCGTCGGCCAAGGCCTGGATAAAAGCGGGATGGCATTCAACAGCCTTGGTCATACGAAAATCTTGAATACCCAGTTTTTCCGCCATCCTGCGGAACTCCCTGTCAATATCACATAATGTCTCCAAATGATCGGAAACAAAACTGACCGGGACGATCAGCACTTTTTCAACCCCTCTGCGGACCAACGCTTTCATCAATTCCGGCACGGAAGGTTTCAGCCATGGCAAAGGGCCGACAGCGCTTTGATAAGCCAGAGACCAACGCGTTGTCCGATGAAGGCGGGATAAGATCGCGGCCACCGTTTGTGAAACCTGAAATGGATACGGGTCCCCTTCGGCTATGAAATAATGCGGCAAGCTGTGCGCCGAGAAAACAAGATAGAAATCCTTTAACGATTCCCCTGAATTGATCTGTTCCCCGATCCGATCACATAAAGCCCGGATATAACCTTCATGCAAATAATATTCAGGAGTCGAACAAAAACGAAGACCGGCTGAAAACTTCCGAGCCGCCTTTTTCAAATAATATACACTTGAACCTGTCGTGGCTTGAGAATAATGAGGATAAAGACTGAGCGGGAGGATAACTTTTTTCTTTTTCTTCATTAGGTCTTCAACAACATCTTTGGGAAGCGGACGGCTATAGTTAAAACAAAAGAGCACCTCCATCTCCCTCCCGCGTTTCTTTAACGCGTCGGCCAAGGCCTTTGTTTGATGAAACGTGGATTCATAGATCGGACTCCCCCCGCCGATCGATTGATAGCGCCTCAAGACTTTCTTGGAACGACCATAGGTGAGCAACCAGGCAAAAATTTTTTGAAACATAAAAGAAAACGGGAATCTTATGAGGAGAGGATCAGAAAAGAGTCTGAGTTGATAATCCCTGATCTCGTCCTGATGCCTCGGCCCCCCCATATTTAAAAGGACAACCGCCGCTTCCGCATCGTTAATCCCCTCCGGCCCGTTCATGTCAGGGACGTAAACATGTTGAAACCGTTCCTCTTCCTCAGGCGATCTCCTCTTGAGGCGCCAAAGCCCTCCCCCTGTTTGACCCAATACCGCCAAGGCGATGTTCAGCGGCACCAGGGCCGACGATAGATGAAGCGCGTACCGCCCATAAACGATGAAAGGGATCGAGGCGTGAATCCAAAAAAACCATTTCAATGAAAATTTCTGACAGTTCTCACGAATAAACCCGAAGGGAATATTGATAAGAAATGAGAATAAGGATAAAGATATATAAGGATGATTGTGTATGAATTCGATAAACATGTTCTGTTTTTCCCCCTCCATGCCTCATGACGGAAAGCGCGTGTCCCGAATGGCGTTGAGTTATAAAAAATATAACAAAAAGATCTCCAAAAGTCGATGGAGTTGTGGAATAAATAATAGATCAACAAAACGTGTGGCTTAACAGTGGACATTGTGGACGCTCAGAGATATGATGCTACCCGCTTCAAGGAAAGGAGTTTTTAAAACTATGCATATCACAGCGGAAATAGCAGGTTGGATCGGGATGGTTTTGTTTCTACTGGCCTATATTCTCGTCACATTCAAAAAAATAGAGGTGACGGGCCGCGCTTACCAATCGCTGAATCTCTTCGGCGCGCTCGCTCTGGGGACCAACGTCTTTTATGAAAAAGTCTGGCCCGCGCTCGTGTTAGAGATCGTGTGGGGGGCTATCGCGGTCGTGGCGCTGGTGAGGAGGAGATAGTACGACGTGCCGTTACTGATAAAAAGAAACCAATGTCTGAGATAAAAAAAATACCGAAGAAATATCAACCCTTAGGGTTCGAAATCCTCTACGAAGACAGAGATATTATCGTCGGAAACAAGGCCGCCGGGTTCCTGACGGTCGCTGCGAAATGGAACAGGGAACAAACGATCCATAGCGCCCTCAACAATTATGTTCGTAAAGGCCAAGCCAAATCACGAAAACGCGTTTACGTTGTCCATAGGCTGGACCAAGGCACGTCAGGTGTGCTTATCTTCGCCAAGACGGAACACGCGCGCCTCTTCCTAAAAGACCATTGGAAAAGCACGGTGAAGACTTACTATGCCATCGCGCATGGACGGTTTGCCAAGAAATCCGGGACGATCTCCAGCTATCTTGTCGAAGATGATGAATACGTCATCCATTCGACCCGGGACAGGGCGGAAGGCAAATTGTCCCACACGGAGTATACCGTGCTCAAAGAAACGGATAAATTCAGTTTACTGAAAATAAATCTTTTGACCGGAAGGAAAAATCAAATACGGGTCCATTTAGCGGATGAAGGACACCCTGTGGTGGGGGACGCGAAATATGGGAAGAGTGCCCCAAGGTATAAATCCCTGGCGCTGCATGCCCGTTCAATCGTCATCACGCACCCCTTTAGCGGAAAAAGGCTTACGTTTGAAGCCCCGGTGCCGGAATATTTCAGGCAATTAGTGCACTGTCAAATTAATTTTTAAGTGCTGATTTTAAGAAAAAGCGCGCTGTTATACTGTGTTCCACCCCATCCACAATCTCACCCAAACAACATTCCCGGTCCTTTGTACATATCGTCACAAAATACGCGCCCTGCGAAGAATAATCCCAATCCTTCAATCGCACGGATTCGATGCGGTATTGACCGTGGAATTTTGACATTGAATTTTCTTTCCGTAGAGACGCACTGCTGTGCGTCTCTACGTCAATCATTCCCGCTCAGGACCACGGTACACCGTGCGCGGTGGGATGATGGTATCTTTAGGAACGACGGCTCCCGCGGCAACGATGGCACCTTCTCCGATTTCAACGCCGGGCATAATAACCGAATTTAGCCCAACGACGACATGGGCGCCGATCTTGACTTTCTTTAACTTCAATCCTTTTCTCTCAAAAATATGGGCGATCACCGTGGCATTACCGCCGATCACGGAGTTATCTCCGATTTCGAGCAATGAAATATCCGCGACATTCTTCGAATTGATCTGCACATGTCGGCCCAACTTCGCCCCCATCATGCGGTAAAACAAACTCGCGAACGGCGTTAACAGCATAAAGTCCATAAAGAAGGCCTTCACCCCCTGAACCAGAGCATTTAAGAAATACCATTTGAACAACTCTCCATCTTTAAATCCATAATCCCCTTCTTTCAACCGCAGGTTAAGAACAATATTCAAAATCCCGACAAGGACAAGCAGAGACAGCCCAAAGATAAAAAATCCTCCGGCCAACCCGAGTCCCAAGATAACCGCCTTGATCCCTTCATTGGAAGAGGCCGTCACATGAAGCAATTTGATAAAGAGCAAGATGCTGGGAGTCAGCGCCAGGCCAATAACCAAGGCGCCGAGGAAATACAAAAATAAAACGACTACGCCCTGAATAAGCGTTAGGATCATTACCGTTCCTCCAATGTTTGGTCCAACCATTCCCTGCATAAAGTTAAAAACTCCCGGGGATGGGTGTCGTAAATCTTCTCCGCGTGTCCGGCGTCGGGAATAATCTTGATGCGTTTAGGTTCCCCAGCCTGTTCAAACAATTTCTCACTATGCCGGGGTTTAATCAGCCAGTCCATTGAGCCATGGATAAAAAAGACGGGCGTCGGAGAAATCTGGGCAACAACATCCAAAGGCCTTATCTTGGCCAGGAAAGGATTCCCCGGCCGCACGCCCTTTCCTATCCCCTTATAACCGATGTTGAGCTTTAAATCCTCGAGCATTTCCGGTTCCCAAAAATGATAATCGATTTGCCAGAAATCAACCGGCGCGCTCACGGCAATGACCGAATGGATATCTTTGTTTTGGGAGGCAACGATTAAAGCGACAGCGGCCCCTAAAGAAAACCCCAGAAGACCAATCCGATTGTATCCCTGCGCTTTCGTGTAGGCGATCACCTCAGTCAAGTCTTGATCTTCGTGGGATGTCCACTCAAAAAGTCCGCTGCTCTTCCCATGTCCCCGGAAATCAAAGGTAACCACGTCGTAAAACTCGGATAAGTCCTCGGAGAGTTTTTTAAAAAGATAGACGTCTTTATTATTAAAGAACCCATGCGCCAAAATAACAGCGTTGGCGTGACCTTTGCTGTAATGACTCCCGGAAATAACCTGACGGTCCTTTGTCTTCAATTTCAAAGGGATGACGTCCGCTTGTTTCTTTTTTTTGCCCATTAAGGTCTGACATAATATGGTTCGATTCCCTAAACCCTCTTTGCTTACCAACTCTTGCGTCATGGATTTAATCTTTTTCAGATCGCCCTTTCGTGTCCATAAAAGGGGAACCGCTTCGATCCGATAAAAAGTTTCTTTTTTTTGGAATCAAACCGAAGCTCAACACGGAAACACTGGAAGAACGAAGCAGTTGTGGTACTGATCAACGTCGATATTATACACGGGCACCGCGGCTTCGGAATGGATTTTTTCGATTTGTTCAATAGGCGTGTCCCTGTGATCCAGGCCCAGCAGGGTGTCGTTCGCCGATAACTTTCCGATCTCCCGCCACTCGCCTTTGGAGTTAAACAGACGGAATCCCTGATACGATTAAAGAAAATCTTCGACTAACGTTAATTCTGGAATTGTCTTTGATTTACGACCAGCCGGGACATAAGTAACAACTTCTGCAGTTGAGACAATTAAGTCAAACGCCGCTTTCTTATAGCCTCTTCTGACTAAAGTTTTAACTTCATTGATCAAATATTGCGTCTTTAAGCACACAACAACTTTAAAATCATGTTCTGCTCCATTATTTAAAATCAGTAGTATCTGCAAAATAATAACCTCCTCTCTTACTTCTTATAAGATTGCCTTGAAAATTAGGGTATTTACTGTGTGATGCTGAAAATATAAAACATTAATTATAACTTGTCAAGCCCTTGAGGACAGTATTTGTTGATTAATTCATAATATAGCATTAACTTGCCTATCAGAAGAACATAAATTGTTATTGAAAAATACAAAAAATAGACTATATTTATAACTGATGAAAACGCATGAAAAATTGAATAAGATGTTATCGGATGCGGGAATCGGGCTTAAAGACCTTTATGAACGACAAAAAAAACTGTTCCCTCCAAAAGCCTGTCTTTCCCTACACGCTTACAGGAAAATATTGAATGGGGAAAGCTCTCCCCGGCTGTCAACGCTCCTCAAACTCTGTCAGCTACTTGAAGTTTCCTTATTAGAACTAATTGAAGACACAGACCTTAGGGATGTTTTTCTTATCAGGGGGAATAACAGGGCTGATTCTTTTATGTATAACGAAAAAGCTACTGCGGATATAATCACCAGCCCCCTCTGTTCTTTTATATCTATGGAACTTGTTCTGGAACCCGGAGCGCAAACCCGTATAGAGAGAAGCCCCCAAGATCAAAAATATGAAAAGTGCGTTTATATTATGGAAGGACGACTAAAGCTGTTTATTGATAACCTTGAATATAATTTAAAAAGAAAAGACAGCATAACTTTTATCAGTTCAAAATCGCATTATTTTCAGAACGCGCATTCGCGAAAATGTGTCTGTTTGGTAACCTTATCTCCGAAACATTTTTGAGGTCTATTCCATGATTAAAGTGCTTGTTGTAGAAGATGAACCCGGTGTCCGGAATGTTCTTCTGGATACTTTTAAAACCGTGGGATATGAGACGTTCGGCGCCTCCAGCGCCAAAGAAGCCATGGAATTATTTATAAAAGAAAGGCCTGATGCCATATTCTTGGATGTCATGCTCCCGGACAAAAGCGGTCTCGACGTGCTCAAAGAAATGAAGAATATGAATAATGAAAATATCGTGATCGTGGTATCATCCGTCTCTGATGAAAAAACAGTAAAGAAAGCCAAAGAGCTGGGCGCCGCGGAATTCATCGGCAAGCCCTTCTTTAGAGAAAGCCTGCGTAACACCCTCGCGCACAATTTAAAACTCCTTAACAAAACATCCATCAAAGAAAAACCGAAAATTCTTATTGTTGATGATGAAGAAGATGTCTGCATGACTTTGAATAAATATTTAAAAAAGCGCGTCGATATCGACACCGTTATTACATTTGACGGCGATCAGGCCTGCGATTTGATCAGTAAGAATAAATTCGATATTGTTATTATGGATATTAAGCTGCCCGGCAAGGACGGCTTGACCATTATCAAAGAAACAAAAAACAAGACCAAAGATACTATCTTCCTTGTTTTGACCGGGTATCTCAGCGCGGAATTGTTGCAGGAAGCAAAAAAACTGGGAGTGACCGAATATTTTCGTAAACCAATGGAATTGGAAGAAATTTATAAAAGAATGCAGGCCATTTTAATAGCCAGAAATAAATTCATTCCGAAAGAATAAACCCTAAACCCCGCGCCAGTGAGATGAATCCATTGTTTTTTAACATAGGAGCGAAATAAAGTAACGACCTTTTCCCTCCCTGCTTCCGAGATGTTCTTGGGTGTAGGAAAATTAGCGAAAACTTTCTTACTTTTTTATTCAGTCGATATCTTTTTTGCCTATAATATGGCCATACGTCATGGAAAATCTCTATCCAATAACCAGCAATGTCAACGCCCCCTTTGTCCGAGAGATCATCGGCCGGCTCTCCCTTAAAACCATTTTTATTTACAACTGTGAATTCATGACGGCATCCATGGCGTCGCTCTTTTCCCGCTGGGTGCTGATCACGTATTCGGCGATGAGTCCCGAGGAAGGCCTGCGAAAAATCAAAGAACACGACATCACTCTGGTGATCATTGACGTCATCCATTTTCATCCCCGCTGTCTCATGGATTTTCTGGATTTCAAGAAAGACCTCTGGATTGCCGCGATCAACTGTAACTTCTTAGACAGACGTTATTACGAGGCCAAGGAATTTGGCGCCAATTGGGTCACAAGCCCCAACCTGTTTATAACGTCCATGCCGGTAATACTAAAAATGTTAAGCGTTGCTTTTGGATATAATAACTTGCGTGAATCATTACGCTCTTCTCAGGAGGCTGCCGATGGCGAAGAAAATATTAGTAATTGATGATGACCGTATGGTTACTAAAACGTTAGAAAAACTTCTTAATCTGGAGGGATTCCATGTAATTGTTGCTGAAAGTGGCAAAGCAGCATTAGCCATTATACAAAACGATACGGTCGATTTAGTAATATCAGATATAAGAATGCCAGATATGGATGGGGTTGAGACAATTAAAGCGATAAATGGGCATTTAAACAAAATTAACAAAGAGGCCCCTCCGTTTATTTTTATTACAGGATACGCTGGAAGCGAGATAAATACATCTGCCCAAAAACTAAAACCAACCGAATTGCTTTATAAACCATTTGATAAAGAAGAATTCTTGAAAACAATTCGTTTGGCATTGAGAAAATAGGTATGCAGTTCTATAAGGGGAATAAGGAGAAAGTATCTTGGTTGACATCAATTTTGTCTTTTATTCGGGATTGCATTATTTTTATTCTTCCGTTTAAACATCTTCCTCGTATATTTGTAAGAATACTCTACGGTGTAAATCCGGATTTCATTTTTTTCGTTCACGCAAGACGTCGAGAGGATATTTATATAGCACTCCCTTTTTTAGTTCCAATCAGAAAATTGTTGGGCAGAAATCAATTCTCAAGATTTCTACATTGTTTACCCCCATTTGTGTTGGATCGGATTGAAGTAATTCAGGATAACATACACGTAGAAGGAATGGTAGTTACGAGCATTTACTTGCCTGAAACATTGTTGCAGAATAATAAGAAATCATTAGAAGAGAGTGTCCGGGGTTTGACTTTTATTGCAAAGATTTGTTCAAAGAATACTGTGGTTGGGTTGGGTGGACTATGGCCAATGGTGACAAGAAGGGGATTAGCTTTAACGAAATACGGAAAACAGAGAGATCTAACATTGACAAATGGTCATTGCGGGACCCTTGTATCTCTATATTTAACCATAGAAAAGTTAGCAAATATTTCACGGATATCTTTGAATGATATGAAGATTGTTATTCTTGGGGCGGGGAAAATGGGAACAAACTTGGCTCGTGCCCTATACGGTAAAGTTGCTACGATAACTTTAGTAGATATAAATGAAAAACGTTTGAATGCTGTTGAGGAAAAACTTAAGACTATTGCATCTGAGACTGATATACAGAAGTTCAATAATAGAGACGATATTGGAGGAATAACAAAAATATTAGAAAACAATCATGTGGCTGTATCAACAACCTCTAATCTGACACGAATATTGAGACCGACACAAATACCACCTAATACTATAATAATTGATGATTCTCGTCCAGAGGGTATCCCTAGGGATATAAGCAAGCATGGGGCAGTGGCTCTAGAAGGCGGACTGCTACAGATTCATGGCATCAAACAGCATTATGATTTCGGATTTGGCATAGATGAGAATGTCTTTGGTTGTTTGGCAGAATCATTTATGCTTGCTGCGGACAATGGATTAAATATTTTACCTACACTGGGAGATGTGGATTTTGTTAACTTTCATAAAATGCTCTCGAGGCTTAAAGAGTTAGGAGTTAATGTTGGAGACTTTAAGTCTTGCGATGAGTATATTCCTGATGAACAATTAATAAAAATGTTGCAAAGTAAGAGTGATTTGAACTCCACGATACCTTTTAAAAACATTTGTTGGATTTTTAAAGTCGATGACTTGAATCTTATGCCAGATAAATAAAGAACACTTCTACTCCATCCCGAAAATGAATTTTTATCTATTAAATTTTACGATATCGTATTTCTTTACAGGAATTGTATTGGGTATTTTATCGATATTTATTTTCTGCAAAAATAACAAAAACCCTGTAAATTTAACGTTTTCAATATATTCTCTTTCAATAGCATGGTGGAGTCTATTCTCAGTATTTATGATTAATGCTGATTCTGAAAGAATGGCAACTCTTTGGGATAAAATCTGTCTAATTGGCGTGGTTTTTATTCCCGCTACGTTTTTACATTTCACTTTTACTTTTCTAAAGTCAAATCAAAATGCCAGGGTCATAATTAAATTTTGTTATGTTTTATCAATAATATTTCTTTCGCTTAATTTTACGCCATATTTTATTAAAGAAACTGGCCCAATTTACAAATTGAGATTTTTTACAGTACCGGGTCCAGGGTATTTAACATTTTTAGTTTATTATTCAGCTGCCGTTGTCTGTGGAATCTGTTTGTTATATAGAGGATTAAATAAAGCTAGGGGACTTTATAGACAGCAACTTTTGTATTTATTCTGGGGCACATTAATCGGATATTCTGGGGGGTCTCTAAATTATAATTTAGTTCTTAAATACCCTCCTTATGAACTTGTCCCTTGGGGTAATTATTTAATAGGCATATATGGAATTTTGATCGCTTATGCAATAGTAAAATACAGGCTCATGGATATTAAACTCGCCATCACCCGCATGGGAATATTTCTTTGTGTCTACGCGCTAGTTTTAGGCATCCCTTTTGGCGTCGGGATAAAATATTTGGGGACGGGGTTATGGTTGATGCCTGTTTCGCTGATGGCGGTATGCGCGACCGTTGGTCCGTTTATTTATCTGTATATCCAGAAAAAAGCTGAAGAGCAGTTGCTGGTTGAGCAGCGTCAATATCAGGCGACGTTACGGCAGGCGTCTTTGGGAATGGGACGGATAAAGGACTTAAAGCGCTTGCTCAACTTGATTGTTTATGTTGTTGCGCGCGTGGTGCGCGTCGAGCACGCTTCGGTGTATCTTCTCGACAGAGATTCGGGCAAGTATATGCTGAAAGCTTTTAAAGGACATAAAATTGATTCTCCCAATACCACTGTTTTTAGCTTCGATGACCCGCTGGTTCATTACCTTCAGAAAGTCAAAGAACCCGTCCTTTATGAGGAACTCGAACAGAAAGTCCATGACGGCCGGGATAACAATCTGCGGGAGGCAGTCGGAACTATGAAAACACTTCATGCCGAATTGGCCGTGCCGTGTATTATTGATGAGCGAATGCAGGCGGTCGTTATTTTGGGAAGAAAGCGGTCAGAAAAAACATACAGCCATGATGACCTGGTTGTTTTTTCCATCCTTGCGAGTCAGTCCGCCATGGCGATTGAAAACTGCCATTTTATCGAAGCTGAGAAAGAAGCTCTAAAAGTGGAAGGCGCGCGGGCGCGGCGGGAATCGCTGGACATGCTGGTAAGCACCATGGCCCATGAGATCGACAACCCTCTCGCGTCCGTCGTCGGCAATGCCGATATGATGCGGGAATTTGTTATAAATGCCAAATCCAGGGTCCCGGAAGATGTCTTTCTTGAAATCACCAGAAGCGCGCAGGTTGTGATCAATGAAGCCCTGCGGGTTTCAAAGATAGTCAAGGCCGTTGAGGATTATTCCAAAGGCGGCGAGGGCATGCTCAAGCCCACATCCATTTATGAAGTCCTGGAATCGTATCATACCCTGATGATCCTCATCCGGAAAAATATCCCTGGGGTCGATTACACGGAAGACATCGCCTCCGGCTTGCCCGCGATCCTTGCGGATAAAATCCTGGTTGAAGAAATCCTGATCAACTACGCGGAAAACGCCTTTCACGCGGTCAGGGGGAACATCGGCGAGAAAATCGTCTGCCTGAGGATATACAACGATAGCGACCAGATGCTTGCCATAGAAATGCGCGACAACGGCTACGGCATTCCCGCGAAAATCCATAAACAGATATTCGAAGTCCCGACAACCACCAAAGGAAGTTCTGAAGGGACAGGTTTGGGGCTCTACCGTGTCCGTCAGATTTGCGGCATCCTCAAAGCCCAATACGGCGCCCGCTCAGACGGCCCGGACAAAGGCTCTGTGTTCTTCGTTAAAATCCCGTTCGCGAAAGAGGTTCAACATGGATAAAAGCATCAAACTTATGGTGCTCGACGATGAAGAAAACATCACGCACTACATCACGCGGCTCTTTAAACTAAAAGGCCTGGAAACATTTGGCGCGACCAAGGCCGACCAGGCTTTAGCCATCTTTGAAAAAGAAGAGCCGGATATCTGCATCCTGGACGTCTATTTATATGACTCAAAAATCAACGGGATTGAAGTCTTGCGGAAGATTCGCGAAAAAAACAAAGACACCGTCTGTATCATGTTTACCCGTATCACGGATGACGAAAAAGTCAAAGAGGCCAATGCCCTGGGGATCTATGAATACTTGGTAAAACCCCTCGAGCCCGAACGTCTCAAAGAGGCTGTGACCGGCGCCTGTGACATCATCCGCAAAAGGACACTGTAATCCATGGCCAATAAACTGCCCAATGAAGCCGAGTTGTTTCAGAAGATTCAAGATGAGCACCTTGCCGTCTCCTCCGCCTTGTGGGATCTCATCTACGGCGGCATCGAAGACAAGTTGACCGTCATCAAACTCCTGCTCACGCTTTACTTGGAAGCCAATGAAGCCGTCCCCTTAAACGAAGTCAAGAAAACTTTCGAACACATCCGGGATGTCTCCCTCATCTTCCGTCAAGTCATCCATCCGCAGATCATCAAGACAGAAGATAAAGGCTTCGTCAAAATCAAGGAGGAAAGCCAAAGTCTGCCGACGGTCATCCGCAACCTGCTGAGCCATTATGTCGGCAACGACATCCAGTCCATCAACTTCATCCTCGGCGACTGCCTGGATGACAACCGCGCCCTGGAAATCCCGGCGGTCCATAAAATCCTTTTCCACGTGCGCGCCATGGAAGAATTCCTGACTAAACTGAAACTCCACACCGAGACGCTGGAAGAGCGCGTCAAAAACCTCCTCACTCTCCCCCTCGTCTATCTAAACAACCTCAAAAGCGAACTGAATGCGGAACAAGCGGCGAGAGTCGAGAAAAGTATTTCGTCGCTGCAGGAGATTGATGGAATTCTAAGAAAAAAATGAGCTCTGCCCCTCCAGGAGCAATAATCCCATACTTCGACCAAAAAGTGTCACTTTTATTAATTTCTTCATTTCTAAACAGTACCATAAGTTGAAACATTGGAAGAAGCAAAAACAGTTCAATATTGTGGCCTAGGCACAACATACCTACTTTATTTCAGATCCATATAAAGCATCCAGGGCTGAAAATAATTTCTTTGACCAGTCAGGGGCAAAAATGTTTGTGGCCATGGCCCTCTTAGACACAATCTCAACGCGAGTTTTCTGTCCTTCTAACGATGTAATAAATATCGCGACTTCCTCTCCATAACTAAAGGCAGAAATTCCACGCTGAGCCAAAACATATCCTTCCTGACGATTTTCACCAACATAATCCAGCCCCACACTTTTCACAGTATCCGCCATAGCATGCCATACTTGTTCCGATGCAACAGGATAAACCTTAAAATCCCCTGTCCCTTTGGCCATCTTTGCGTCAGCTAAGGTATTGCACCCTGATAATGCGCCAACTCCTAATAGCAAAAAGAAAAATACGACCCATGTTTTAATCAAATTTGACATATAAATTATCCTTTCATAAGTTAGTTAAATTCAGTACGTGTCGCCGGAATTTCACAAATAATTCCTCTCATCAGCTCAATTCATTTCTTTAGCTGTTCCCTGACCGGAGACATGACGCCGAAATAAGTTCCGCCGCTAGGATCGGGCGTAAGCTTAACCGGATAAACAATTTCTTTTCCGCAGCTTTCAACAATCCAGTTCTCGAAAACAGAATCACCTTCCACACGATCAAATACTGTATCCGCGATCTTAAACGAGCATCTGGGGGCTTGAGCTTTCTCGATCATGTTGATCATGTTCACAACATCAGCCTTCAGACGAGGAGAAGCACTGGTCTGGCCAGGAACGCTCATCGTGGCACAACCAGTCAGACAGGTTGCCAAGATCATCACATTCAATGCCTTCTTCATTAATCCTCCTTATGCGTCGCTGGGTTCTGTCAAAATTTCTTAATCTTAATCTTCTTATCTTTTATTCTTACAAAGACTTCTGAGAAATGTGCTTGTCTCCCCCTGGAAAAGTAGTTATTGTAATTACCTGGAGGAAAAAATCATGGATCAAATCTCTCGTTTTGTTATCTGGCTCTGCTCGAAATTCAGCCGTGAGCAGCTCGAACTTATTGTTAAAGAGCTTTCGGATATTCTGCAGGGACGCAAGGAATTCCCTGTGAACCCCAAGGACGTATTCCGGGAAAAACATCCCAACTACCGGGACTTTCACGTTGACTCAACTCCGCCACTGACGGAATCCGCTAAAAAAAAGCCCAAAACCTAGACTTCAAAACAATTCTTGAAGCCTATCAAGCCAAGCATGGCCGGCCGC
>Ga0209211_10000384_pt1 | contig 92818 bp, 89 predicted proteins | sample RifGroA2_FD_183992 | JGI IMG/M metagenome (GOLD analysis project Ga0209211, IMG submission 183992) | Groundwater microbial communities from Rifle, Colorado, USA - Groundwater A2 (SPAdes) (version 2) | ecosystem: Environmental > Aquatic > Deep subsurface > Groundwater | place: Rifle, Colorado... | reverse complement strand
TTCCGATAAATTAGATTCCCATACTGATAAATTAAATTCCCTTTCCGAGAGATTAGATTCCCATTCCGATAAATTAGATTCCCATACTGATAAATTAAATTCCCTTTCCGAGAGATTAGATTCCCATTCCGATAAATTAGATTCCCATACTGATAAATTAAATTCCCTTTCCGAGAGATTAGATTCCCATACTGATAAATTAAATTCCCATTCCGATAAATTAGATTCCCATACTGATAAATTAAATTCCCATTCCGATAAATTAGATTCCCATACTGATAAATTAAATTCCCTTTCCGAGAGATTAGATTCTCATACCGAAATGATAGGCGAGATGAATGTGAATATTACGATTATCAAAAGCGATATAAATATAATCAAAAATTCTTTGAGGAATAAAGTTGGTTTGGAGAATTTTGAAATGTTGGAGAAAAGAACAAAAATTTTGGAGTTAAAGCGAGTAAATAATAATTTATAGCCGTAGACATTGGGTATCCGTTTGACGGAGTAAATCCCATCGAGGCAAAATAGTTTTTTTGCTGTCTGCGAGGGCAGTTTTTTTATGTTTTCTTGCGTTATGAACGCAAGCTCGTAGCTCCGATGAATGTCGGAGCGGAGGGAAATATATATAGAATATAATCACTAACAAGTTTTTGTATTTCTCCCTCATTTGTGATTATAAATCCTAAAATTTTACGAAGTTTTTGTGAAGCAAAAACATATAATCTCGTAAAATTTTGGAAGGCGCTTAAGCGCCTTGGGTGTAAGCCCAATGATTTCTATGCCGCAAACAAAAGAGCAAAAAAAGAAAATTTTAGAGGAATTAAAAGAGAAAATTGATAAGCAGAAGTCAGTTGTTTTTGTTGCGATTGAGGGGTTGAAAGCAAAAGATGTTTTTTCTTTGCGGGAAGCGTTAAAGGCGGCTGATTGCGTAATGTCTGTTGTCAAAAAGACATTGCTGGATATAGCCGCCAAAGATAAGAAAATGGGTATAGACGTCAGAAAAGGATTATCCGGACAGGTTGCGGTAATTTTCGGATTTAAAGATGAGATTTCTCCTGCTAAAGTCGCTTATAAATTTTCGCTTGAAAATAAAAATTTGAAAATTTTGGGCGGCTGGCTGGAGGGAAGGTTAAGGACAATAGAAGAAATAGTCGAGTTGGCAAAATTGCCCTCAAGAGAATATCTTTTATTAAAGGTCGTTGGAACCGTTTCAGCTCCAATATTTGGATTTGTAAATGTGTTGCAGGGGAATATAAAGAGTTTAGTTTATATATTAAGCAAGATTAAAAAATAATAAATGCTGATATGACGCCGATACCAACGCCGAAACAACGTTGAAAAATTCAGCGTAAAATCTGCGTAATAATCAGCGTTAATTCAGCGGACAACTATGGTTGACGAAATAAAAAACGAAGAAAAAATTGAAGTGCCGGAGAAATTCCAAAAGCTTGTTGAAGTGGTAGAAAAGATGTCTGTTCTTGATTTAGCTGAATTAGTCAAGGTTTTGGAAAAAAAATTCGGCGTGTCCGCGTCAGTTCCGGTTATGGCTATAGCGCCTGTTTCGAGCGGAGGATCGCCAGAAGAAAAGGAAGAAAAAAGTTCCTTTAATGTTATTTTGACCGGCGTGGGCGACAAAAAGATTGAGGTTATAAAAGTCGTAAGGGATACAATAGGTAAGGGGTTGAAGGAGGCGAAAGATATGGTTGACGCCGCGGCAAAAGAACCTCAAATAGTGAAAGAAAATGCCAAAAAAGAAGAAGCGGAAGATATGAAGAAAAAGTTTGAAGCGGCCGGAGCAAAGATAGAATTAAAATAAGAGAGAGCGGTAAAAATTAAAAACAGGGATAGTCCAAAGATTGGACTATCCCTGTTTGTTTCAGTTGTTGACCCTATCAGAAGCCAAGCGCTAAAAATATTTGCCGAACATGCGAACGGGTCCTGTTGGAAAATTTTTTCTAAACGGAGCGGATCGGGCTTCTAACGGAATGTATAGGATTCTGGGATAAACGAAGTAGTTAGTTAAACGAGTATATGCGTCCAAAATACAACTTTCGATTTCCATAAGAAACAATAGAGAGAAGGCTTTTTTATACTTCCTTGCGCCGAAATCGCAAGCCCGTAGCTCCGATGAATATCGGAGCGGAGGGAAATATTATATATAGAATATAATCACTAACAAGTTTTTGTATTTCTCCCTCATTTGTGATTATAAATCCCAAAATTTTACGAAGTTTTTGTGAAGCAAAAACATATAATCTCGTAAAATTTTGGAAGGCGCTTGCGCGCCTTGAGCGTAGCCCAAGGATTTCTATTTTTTGAAAAAAAGATTAAAATGAACTATCTTTTTATATTTAATCATTATGCTGAACACTAAACACAAAAACAGAAATAAAATAATCTTTGTTATTTTGGCGATTTTAATAATCACGTTTTCTAATTTTGTCCAGAAACAAATCAGGGAGTTTTTTTATTTTATTTCCAGTCCGATACAAAAGCCGCTTTGGCGGGCAGGGGATAGAGCTTCTGATTTTTTATGGTCGTTTTTTAATACTAAAAATTTGAAACAAGAAAAAGAGCGGCTGGAAAATGAAAATCAAAATTTGATTTTTAAAATTTCCGCTTTGCAGGAAATAAAAAAAGAAAATGAAACATTGCGGCAGGCGCTTGGAATCAAATTGCAGGAGAATTTTAATTTAGAAATTTCTCAAATAATAAACAAAGACGTTTCGGCTGGATTTATTTTAATAGACAAAGGCTTATTAAGCGGCATTTCAAAGGATATGCCTATAATCACTGGACAAAATGTTTTAATAGGAAAAATAAGCCAGGTTTATGATAATTTTTCAGAAGTAATGCTTGTTTCCAATCATAAAAGCGTTTTTGACGCCAAAATTTCTTCGCCCGATAATGATGTGACTGGAATTATAAGGGGGCAGGGGAGCTATTCCTATGCCTTATACGACTTAATTCCAAGAGGAACTGAAATTTCGACTGGCGAAACAATAATAACTTCCGGCCTTGGCGGATTTTTACCGAAGGGCTTGATAATAGGAAAAATAAAAGAGGTGAGAAAAAGCGATGTGGACCCTTTCCAGCAGGCAAAAGTTGAATTATTTTTTAACATATCAAGCGCTGACAATATTTTTGTAATCAAATCACTAAAATAGAGTGTGTGCCTATCTGGTAGGCACATACATAACTAAATTATGTGCCTACCAGATAGGCACACGGGAGCATTAATACTAATGATTAAATTTATTTTAATAACGATTTTTTTCTATTTCTTGACATTGTTCCAAACCAGTTTTTTGGTTCATTTCGCTGTTTTTGGAAGAACGTTGAATTTCGTTGCGTTTGCTGTTATTCTTTGGAATATTTTTGAGAGAAAAGAAAATTCCAGAGGATTTTATGTAGCGGGTATGGCCGGTTTATTTTTGGACATATTTTCGACTGGATTTATCGGCGCCAACTTCGCCACTTTAATCATTGTTTCCGCCTTAATCAAATTTTTACTGAAAAGATATGTCAAAATTCCATTTTTTGAGGAATCGTAAAGACGAAATTTCATTTGGGACATCTTCAAAACGGTTTTCAATCAACAAAGACCGCAAAATTTTTGAAATTTATCCGGAAGAAGTTTTTTTGGACCGGCTTGCTAAAAAAAAGGAAGAGGAGTTTGGCATTTCAGAAAAAAAATTTGAAGTGCCTCTTTCCAAAAAAATTCTTTACGGATTTTTGATTTCTATTTTTTTAGTTTTTTTAGTTTTTTTCGGAAAATTATTTCAATTTCAGATCTTGGAATACGAAAAATACGCATTAGCGGCCGAACAGAACAAATTTATCAGCCGCTCAACCCAAGCCGCTCGAGGAGTTGTCTATGATGGTAAGGGAGAACAACTGGCTTTTAATAAATACAGCTTTGATTTGGTTGTGAACAAAGACAAGCTTCCAGAATCTGATTTTGACAAAGAACAAACATTTAAAAAAATTTCAGAAATTATAGGCAAAGATTCGGAATTTATAAAAGAGAAAATAGAACAAGAGGAGAGCGGCTCTATCTTGATTTCAGAAAATTTGGAACACGCGAAACTTATTGCGCTTGAAACAAAAATAGGAGACCTGCCCGGTATTGAAATAAAACAAAATCTTGCAAGAGAATACATTGATGGAAAAATGTTTTCCAATATTATCGGCTATACCGGAAAAGTAAGCCCGGAAGAATTAAGAAATAATGCCGGCTCATATTCGGCTTATGATTATTCCGGCAAAGACGGCGTTGAGAAAATATATGAAGATGTTTTAAGGAGAAATTCTGGGGAAATACGGATTGAAAGAGATGCGTCCGGAAATGTCATTTCCCAGCAGATAATTTCAGCGCCTAAATCCGGGGATAGTTTGGTTTTATGGCTTGACGCTGAATTGCAAAAAAAAATAATAAAAGAGCTTGAAAAAATACTGGAAAAAACCGGTTCAAAAAAAGCAATGGCTGTTGCGCTGGATCCAAATAGCGGGGGAGTGCTGGCATTGGCAAATATACCTGGTTTTGATAATAATTTATTCAGTAAAGGAACTGACAGCAAGGCGTTGTCAGGACTACTTTCAGATCCCCAAGAGCCGCTTTTTAATCGAGCAATAAAAGGGCTTTATCCAAGCGGGTCAACTATAAAACCATTGATATCAATCGCGGCCTTGGAAGAAAAAATAATCTCTCCGAATAAAGAAATTTATTGCGGGGGTGGAATTGCCGTGCCGAATCGCTATAATCCGAAAATTGTCTATATATACAAAGATAATAATACGCATGGATGGACAAGCATTAGAAAAGCAATAGCCGAGTCCTGCAATGTTTTTTTCTTTACCATTGGCGGCGGATATGGCGATCAAAAAGGCCTTGGCCCCTCGTTAATTAAAAAATACCTTGAATTATTCGGCTGGGGCAATAAAACAGGCATTGACTTGCCCGGGGAATCAGCAGGGCTTATTCCTTCGCCTGATTGGAAAAAGCAAGTGAAGAAAGAAAGCTGGTGGGACGGAGACACATACAACCTTTCAATTGGGCAAGGAAATTTTTCCATAACCCCGCTTCAAGTTGCCACAGCTTTTGTCGCGATAGCCAATAAAGGAACTTTATACAAGCCATTGGTGGTGAAAGAAATAATTGACAGTGAAAAAAAAGTGGTAAAAGAAATAGAATCGGAAATCATACGAAAAAATTTTTTCAGCCAGAAAAATATTGAAATTGTGCGAGAGGGGATGAGAGACGCGGTGACGGGCGAAGGAGCTCAGCATGCTTCATCCGTTATATTAAGGGATCTTCCGATTGAAGTTGCTGCGAAAACCGGCACAGCTGAAACATCTCTGCCCAATCATTATCATAATTGGGTAACTGTTTTCGCGCCTTACGACAATCCGCAAATCGTGCTTACCGTTATGATTGAAAATGTGCCTGGAGTCCAAGCCGCCGCCCTCCCTGTCGCCAAAGAAGTCCTAAATTGGTATTTTGCCAGTCCATCTATTGACAAATAATAGATTTATGTGGTAGGATAGCGACAGTAAGGGTGGAATATATTTTACCCTATAAAAATCAAAAAAGGGATAAATTTAAACAAGAAAGCAGAGGTGTTGTATGTCGGCATTTCGTCAAATTCTCATCATGTGGATTGTTGTGTTGTTGGTTGTTATTATTTGGGGCGGTCGCGTGTTCTTTAGCAGAGGAAGCAAGGCGGAAACAGCAAGAAGCCCTCAACGGATACAGTTGGGTAAAGACTTGGTGAAAATCGAGTATGGTATTACCCACGCCTTCGAACAAGGCGTCGTGTTGTACACCGTAGAACGACATGTGGTGCGGGGAGACCGTGAGATGACTGTCTGCGTTTCCGGAGAAAAGGGAGTTGAAATATAGAGTTCAATCCCAGATTTTTTCTTGCTTCCCGACAAAAGCCAGTTTATCTTTTCTGGTCCGGGTGATTGGAACGATGTGTTCTGTGTCATCAAGCGTGGCGACAAATAACATTGTCGCATACGATATTCGTCCCCCAAAAACGACTTCAGTTATTTTGGAGGATTTTTTTTACAAAAAAATGGGGTTGTGGTAAATTAGAATAAAGAGATAAATGGAAATAAACAGAGATACAATTGAGATAAATGGAGATAAAGTTGAGATAACCCCCACCTCAATCCTCCCCTCCAATGGTCATCAGGGGGAGGAGAAAAGTGGGGGATAGATATGGAAAAGAAAATATCAAATGAAGTGAGGACAAGGTTTGCGCCGTCGCCAACCGGGTTTTTACATATCGGCGGAGCGAGAACAGCGCTTTTTAATTATTTATTTGCCAAAAAAAATAACGGGTTTTTTATTTTAAGAATTGAGGACACAGATATAGAGAGATCAAAGCCAGAATTTGATAAAGACATACTAGATTGTCTAAAATGGCTTGGAATAGAGTATAATGAAGGTCCGTATAGGCAAAGCGAGAGGAAAGAGATTTATAAAAGATATTTGGAGAAACTTTTAGAAGAGGAAAGAGCGTATTATTGTTTTTGCCCGGAAGAAGAGTTGGAGGCGCAGAAACAATATCAAATGAGCATCGGCGAAGCGCCGCGTTATAGCGGGAAATGTTCCAATTTATCTAAAGAAGAAGTCGTGGCGAAAATATCTGTCGGCGAAAAAGCGGTTATAAGATTTAAGACGCCGGCAAGAATTGTAAAATTTAATGACCTGATAAGAGGCGAGGTGGAGTTTGACGCTGGCTTGATAGGGGATATTGTCATCGCAAAAAACATGGAAACGCCTTTGTATAATTTCGGGGCAGTTGTTGATGATTTTGAGATGAAAATTACGCACATACTAAGAGGCGAAGAACATCTTTCAAATACACCTAAGCAGATTCTTATACAGGAAGCGTTGGGATTTTTCCATCCGGAATATGGCCATATACCTTTGATTTTAGCGCCCGACCGCAGTAAATTAAGTAAAAGAGAAGGAGCTGTGTCCACTTTGGAATATAAAAAAATTGGCTATCTACCGGAAGCGCTGGTTAATTTTATTGCTTTTCTGGGGTGGAATCCGGGAACGGAAAAAGAAGTATTTTCTTTATCAGAACTTGCCCAAGAATTTTCTTTGGACGGAGTCCAAAAAGCCGGCGCGATTTTTAATGTTCAACGGCTTGATTTCTTAAACGGATTATATATCCGCCAAAAATCATTGGAAAAATTAGCGGAATTAAGCATTGCTTATTTTATTTCTACCGGGCTTATAGAAACAATCCAGCCAAAACTTGCTGAATCATTAAGCAACGGCAACGGCCACCCGGAAAAACAAATTTTTAGAATAAAAGAAACAAAAGAAGAGATAAGTTTTGATTTTATAAAAAATATTGTTGCGGCTTATCGCGAACGGCTGAAAAAACTTTCAGAAATTACAGAGCTGGCGGATTTCTTTTTTAGGACGGAATTAAGTTATGATAGGGGAGCCCTAAAATGGAAAAACATGAGAGAAAAAGATGTTTTATTATCTATTGACAAATCAATAGATATATTATCTAAAATTGAGGACTTAAATTGGACGAAAGAAAATTTGGAAAAAATTTTGATATTAGAATCGGAAAAATTTTCTTCAAAATTACATGAAGGCATAAATGATAGGGGAGTTCTGCTTTGGCCGTTAAGGGTAGCGCTTTCCGGAAAAAAAGTATCAGCCAGCCCATTTGAAATAGCCGCTATTTTAGGCAAAGAAAAAACATTAAAACGGCTGAAATCCGCTAAAACTGGAAATTAGTTGTTGGAAATCAGAAATTAGTATACCCCGTTAGAAATTTATAAAAACAAAGAAAGAGCATAAGAGTAAAAAATTTCTAACAGGGTAAGGAAAATAGAAATTTGAAACTACCCATACCTTCCTCCCCTCCAATGACCATCGGAGGAGAGGAGCGAGGAGGGGGAGCTCGGATAGTTTTCTTTTTCCAATAACTATTTTCTAATTTTATTTTTATGTTATCTAAAATTAAAATAATATTTTGTTTGTTGGTGATATTCTTGATGGGCGCGAATTTTTGCTACGCCGCGGATAATGGCAACGGCCAATCATTTGCCGATAATACGATGGATTATATGATTAATATCTGGCAAACGAGCGTTTTTCCTTTTATAAGCGATGTTTGGGCCAGGTTAGGCGGTTTTTTAAATAAAGAGATCGGGAACAGGCCTAACATCAAAAATAAGCTTGAAAACGAGAAAAAAGAAATAAGGGATGTAATTCCGCAATTGGTAATTCCTTTCTGGGACAAAATAAAAGGATTAATAAATTAAATTTATAAATAACGGACAGGGGTCCCCGCCAGCAATGTTTCGCAAGCGAGCTATTGCATCGCTAGAGGCGGGCTTGCTCGCGTAGCGATACGGGCAGGGAAGTATAAGTTTCCCACTTGACGACGGATTAGAGCCGGATATAGATATAAGAAGTGTCGCAAAATGTTAGTAAAGGGACATATGCGGCGCTTAAAAATTAAGCGCCGCATATGTCCCTTTACTAAGCCAAGGTTCTTGCGACCATTTTCATAAAAATTGGTCGCAAGAACCTTGGCAGTAAGTCATCTAAAGCTAATTAATTTTTTGAAAATATAAATTTATTTTTTTATGAAAAATTCTAATATTCCCCTGCTAAAACATATTTCTAATTTTTTAGATTATTGCGAAATTGAAAAAGGTTTGGCGAGCAATACGCAGGAAAATTATCAACGCTATCTTAATAAATTTATCTATTGGTTGAAGTCCAAAAAATTGGAGAATATCAAGCCCCACGAGCTTACTTCTGACTATGTGTGGGAATACCGCTTATACCTGTCTCGCCATATAGATCCGAATACGAAAAAAACTCTTAAAAAGAGTACTCAAAATTACTATTTAATCGCTTTGAGGGGCTTTTTAAGCTATTTTTCCATAAAAGACATAATAACACTACCTGTAGACAAAATAGCCCTTCCTAGGACGAATAAAAACGAAAAAACCGTTAAGTTTCTCGGATTGGAACAAATAGAAAAACTCCTATTATCTCCTGCCACCAACAACATTTCTGGCATAAGGGATAGGGCTATATTAGAGGTGTTATTTTCAACCGGGCTTCGCATAGCCGAGCTTACATCTTTAAATGTGGACCAATTTTCAAATATAAAAAATAAAAAAGACTTGGAAATAAGTATCATAGGAAAAGGAGATTACCCAAGAACTGTTTATTTTTCTGAAAGAGCTTTAAATTGGCTTAAAAAATATTTAGCAACCAGGGAAGACCAAGAAAAACCGCTATTTATACATTATAGATCAAAAAAAGACATTGATATCCGCTTAAGCCGTCGTTCAATAGAAAGAATCGTTAAGAAATACGCCATAAAATCCGGCATACCTATTTTTACAACTCCGCATACGATTAGGCATTCTTACGCAACTGATTTGTTAACTCAAGGTGTTGATTTAAGAGTAATTCAAGAATTTCTGGGACATAGAAGCATCACAAGTACTCAAATATACACACATATTACCAATAAACGGCTTCGCGATATTCATCGTGAATTCCATGGTGGTAAAAATCTAAAAGCATAGACAAGGAGAGATATACTAAATGTCGCACAATATAATTAATAACAAAAAAATAAATAGAATAAAATAATAAAACAAAAACGCTCCGATGGATATCGGAGCGTTTTTGTTTTTAATATCTTTACTATATTTTATTCTTTTTCTTCGTCCTCGGAATTTCCATCATCCCCTCCCATATCATCTTTCTTTTCTTCTTCTGAATCTTCGTCTTCAATATCATCAGTAAAATCTTCCTCAATTTCATCTAATTCTATTTCATTTATTCCGTCGTTTTCTTCAATATAGGGAAAATTTGGTATTCTTTGCGCCATGTTTTATATTAGCCCTGTCTGACCGAAAGTTTTCGGTCAGACAGGGCTAATTTTTTAATTAAACAGCCTTTTGTAATTTTATACTTTACCTTGAATTTAGTAATTCAAGGTATTATATATACCAGCCAAGGCCATTGTCAAGAGGTGTTTTTCAACAGCTTACTTTCCAAGTCTTCTTTCTCGCTGGGAAAAATCAAAGAAAGCTTTGTCTAAATCGTTCTCATTAAAATCAGGCCAATATTTATCTGTAAAATATAATTCAGAATAAATTGACTGCCATGTCAGAAAATTGGAAAGCCGTTGCTCCCCCCCTGTCCTTATAATTAAATCAGGAGAAGGCAACCCCCGAGTCCAAAGATTTTCACTAATTAAATCCTCTGTGATTTGTTCGGCCGCGGTCTTATTTTTAATTATATTTTTAATCGCCTGAACTATTTCTGCCCTTCCGCCGTAAGATACAGCCAAGTTCAAAATTCCGTTTTTATTGTTTCGGGTTGATTTTTCCGCTTTTATTATTTTATATTGCAATGATTTAGACAATCTTTCTTTTTGCCCGATAACCTGAAGCTGTATCTTTTTCTCATTCAGATCGGCCAAATATTTTCCGCTTACCGCTCCTTCCAGCAGTTTCATTAGATACGCCACTTCTATTTTCGTCCGATTCCAATTTTCAATTGAGAAAGCGTAAAAAGTAATAATCTTTACCCTTTTTTCATAACACCAATCCCCTATCCGTTTGACATTATCCAAACCGCGGCGATGCCCCTCAAAAGACGGCAGGCCTTTTTCTTCCGCCCATCTGCGGTTTCCGTCTATTATTATTCCCAAATGTTCTGGAATTTTTTCTAAGATAGTCATAAGAATAATTACCAATTACCACGGGAGCATATCCCGTAGTGATTAAAAAAGAAAGTCAGATTCCATTTTCGCTCTTTTTGGGAGAAAATAAGGAAAATTAAAACCAAAATAATAAACCGCTTTAGCGGCAAATTTTGAAATTATTATTTTTGGTTTAAAAAATTTAGCCGCTTCTTTCTCATACTTTAAAAAATCTGGAAAATTTTTCAAGAGGATATTGGCGGCGGTTAATCCCCAAATCACTCCCCCGCCAGACCAATTTTTCGCAAGCCCGGCCGCGTCTCCGCAAACCGTAATTGTTTTATTTCGCGGGATGGAAAACCCGCAAGGAATTATTTTAGCGGCTTTTTCCATTAAAATAATCTTATTTTTCTCCAAAAAATCATTCAAAAAGGCGTTAGCGGTTTTCGGATTGGATATTATTCCGTATTCTGTTTCCGAACCTTGTGGAATTTTCCAAATAAATCCGTTTTCTTTATGTGGCCAGATTTCAACAAAATTATCAAAAGATCCATTACCGGAAAATCCTAAAATTCCCAGTCGTAAGTTTGGGCTTGGCAATCCCAAATTTTTTCTCGTAAAAGAGTCCGCTCCATCGCACCCTATTATCCTGTCATATCCTTTAGGAAAAGAAGAGATATTTGAATTTAAGATAATTTCCGCGCCCGTTTGTTTTGCAAGTTCCGCGACCAATTTATCCATTTCAAAATGAGACATTACAAAAAAATTTTTGGAGAAATATAAATTTATTGTCTTTTTCGGGAAACGCAAAACAGCTGATTTTATTGTATTCTGAATCAATATTTTGCTTTTGGGAATAAAATCCAGAATCCTTTCTGAAAACAAGCCAGAACATATTTTATTTCCAATTTCCGATTTTCTCTCAAAAACAGAAACATTATGCCCTGCCTTGGAAAGCTTCCATGATAAATATAATCCGCATATTCCCCCGCCGATGATGACTACTTTCATAATACAATTATCGCGAATCGACACATTAATTTTGAGATTTGAGACTTAGATTCATTCAATTCCGTCAGGCGTAGAAACCGAGCTCTCAAAATATATGTTCTGTTTTTCCTGCTGTTTCGCGGTTATATATCCCGTTGCGAAAGAAAGCAAAGAAACCAATATCACGCCAATAGTTAAGATGATTTCCGCTTGATTAATTTTGACAAATAGATTGAGTTTTGATAGCATGGTATTAATAGTAAGTATGGCGTCCCACGCTAATTTTGCATTAGTATCTCCGGCAGTCCGCTTCACCCAATCCCTTCGGGGATAAGGGTATGCCTATTTAGCATATACGGACCGCGAAACATATAGAAGATAATCTAAATGCAAGATAATAACTTTTTGACAGTAAAATTAGCGTGGGGTTGCCACATTTGCTACCGCAAATATGGCAACATCAAAATCAGGAGGAGCGTCGCGATTAGGCCGCGATTCCCAGCCGAAATATTTAGGAGTAAAACTTTCTGAAGGGCAAAAAACAGCGCCCGGAGTGATAATTATCCGCCAAAGAGGGACGAAATTTTTAGCTGGGAAAAATGTCAAAATGGGAAGCGACAATACTCTTTTTGCCATGAAAGATGGCTTGGTTAAATTCAGAACAAAAAAGAAAACAAGATTTGACGGCTCTCAACGGTTAATAAAAATCGTAAATGTTGTTTAGCCGCGAAATTCGTAAAAAATTCGCATTTCGCAGTATTTTTATTTCATAGCCACTCTAATAAATTCTTTAAATAATGGATGGGGCTCTAATGGTCTTGATTTGAATTCCGGATGGAACTGGGTCGCCACGAAAAATGGGTGGTCTTTCAGCTCAATTATTTCCACTAAATCCTTTTCTGGATTTATGCCGGAAAAAATTAATCCGTTTTTCTCCAAAACATCTCGATAATCATTATTTAATTCATAACGATGGCGGTGTCTTTCCGATATTATTAAGACGTTGCTATCCTTGCCACCATAAGCCCTAAAGGCTATTGTTCCAGGCTTGACTGCGCAGTTATACGCGCCGAGCCGCATTGTCCCTCCGTATCTTTTCTCCCTTAAAAGGACTTTTTGTTCTGGCATCGCATCAATTATTTTTTCCGCGGTTTTGGATTTTCCCGCAAACTCTGCGGAAGTGGCGTTTTTTATGCCGCATTTATTCTTGGCAAACTCAATTATTGCTAATTGTAGTCCCAGGCAAAGCCCTAAAAACGGAATTTTTTCTTTTCGGCAAAACTCTATTGTTTTTATTTTCCCCTCTGTTCCTCTATTTCCAAATCCGCCCGGCACTATTATGCCATTATAATTTTTAAGCTCTTTCATCTTTTCAGGCTTTTTTTCAAAATCCTCGGCAGAAAGCCAGAAAATTATTGGCTTCCGCTTATACAAATAGGCGGCGTGCTTTATCGCTTCAATAACAGAAATATAAGAATCCATCAGAGTAAATTTCCCGGTTTCAAAATATTTTCCAACAATTCCTATTTTGACAATTTCTTTTGATGTTTTTATGGCCTCTACAAAATTTTCCCAATTTTTAAGGTCGTTCTCGGTTTTTTTTCTAATTCCTAATCTATTTAATATCCTGTTCCCTAAATTTTCTTTCTCAAAATTAAGCGGAACCTCGTAAATTGAATCTATATCAGGAGCAGAGATAACATCTTTCGGGGAAACATTGCAAAAGATTGAAATTTTCTTTTTCCTCGCATCGTCTAAAGAAATCACAGAACGCGCCAATATCATATCCGGCTGTATTCCGGCTGAGTTTAATGTTCTTACCGCGTATTGCGTGGGCTTTGTTTTCATCTCTCCGATTTTTTTCGGCACCGGCAAATAGCTTACTAAAATAAAAAGCACATCTTTTGGATGGCTTAACCTAATCATTCTTGCCGCTTCCAGAAAAAGCATGTTCTGATATTCCCCCACTGTGCCGCCGATTTCAATTAAAACAATATCAGACCCTGTTTTTTTGCCTGCTTTTTTTATCCGCGAGATTACTTCATTCGGAATATCCGGCACAACTTCCACGCATCTGCCGCCGTATTCCAAATTCCTTTCCCTGTTAATTACCGCTTGGTAGACCCTGCCCGTCGTAAGATAATTTCCGTCGTAAATATTTTCTCCTAAAAACCTTTCGTAATTGCCAACATCCTGGTCGCATTCCGTGCCGTCATCAGTCACAAACACCTCTCCATGCTCAACCGGATTCATAGTGCCGGCGTCAACATTGATATAGGGGTCAATTTTTATTGCCGTTACTTTCAGTCCCTTGCTTTTTAAGATTCTTCCAATGGAGGAGACCGCTATTCCCTTTCCAATGCCGGACATCACTCCGCCGGCAACAAAAATATATTTTGTCATATCTATTTCTCTTCGCAAATTATTACCCTTATTTCTGCTTCTAAATTATGCTCAAATTTAATTTTAGCCGGATACTCCCCCACCTCTCCTATCGGTTCCGGTAAATCAATCTGATTTTTTTTCACCGCAAGACCCATTTCAACTAATTTCTCGAAAATTTTTTGGGAATTTATTTTTTCAAACAACTGGCCTTGGTCGCCTATTTTCACTGGAATTATCACTTCCAACCCATCCATTTTTTCCGCCTCTCCCTGATTTTTCTTTAAATCCTCTTCTATTTTCTTTTCCGTTATTTCTTTCTGGTTTTCCAACCATTTTAACGCTTTTTTCGTCGCAGGTTTCGCTAAATTTTTAGGCATCAAAAAATTCTTGGCATATCCATCTTTAATGTCTTTTACATCATATTTTTTCCCTAATTTTTCAACATCTTGCAAAAGTATAACCTTCATATTTTGATTTCACAATTATTTTATCTTATTTCTTTTATAATTTCAATAGCTTTTTCCAATTGCGGGTCTTTTTCTTCCTGATAGTCGTTTTCAGTCATCTCAACTTTAATATCCGGCTCTAATCCAAGCTCGTTTATTTGGACGCCATTAGGAGTAAGCCACCCGCCGACTGTGATTTTCAAATTTGAGCCGTCGTTCATGCCTTCCAATTCCTGGACAGAACCCTTTCCAAATGATTTCTCACCGATAATTTTGACTCCTCTATTATCGCGCAATGCCGCCGCCAAAATTTCTGCCGCAGATGCAGACCCCTGATTTATCAAAATTACCATCGGATAATTTTCAAATTCAGAATTTCCTTTCGCTTTATAAATAATCTGGGGCTTTTTTCCGTAAAAATCCTCTGTAGTCACAATTTGCCCTTCTTTCAGGAACCAACCGGCAATATCCTGCGCCCTTTGGAGATAACCACCCGGATTATTCCTTAAATCCAAAATGATTTTTTCAGCCGGACTGTTTAAAATTTTAAACGCTTCTTTAGTGAAATCAGAATCAATTTTTTCGGAAAATTGGTACAAAGAAATATAAACAATATCTCCATTTTCATCTTCTTTGCCCGTTGCCGAAGAGATAAGCTTCCAGCGCAAAGACGGGACCTCTATTATATCTCTTTTTATTTTAAATTCTTTCGCCTCATCCCAGCCATCTCGCATAATAATCAAGACAACCTCCGAACCCTTGGGTCCCCTTATTATGCTTACCGCTTTATCTAAAGAAACATCGGCCGACATTGTCTCATTTATTTTAATTATTTTGTCGCCGGAACGCAAGCCCGCTTTTTTTGCCGGCGTTCCTTCAAGAGGCGCTATTATCTGAAGCTGGCCTTTTCTCACGCCAATTTCCATTCCCACTCCTTCAAAACGGCCGCCAACATCTTCTAAAAACTTTTTTGAATCCTCTGGAGGCATAAAAACAGTATGGGGGTCTTTAAGAGAATCAACCATTCCTGAAATAGCTCCGTAAATCATATCTTGCGTTTTCAAATCTTCTTGCTTGCCATATTTTTCTTTCAGCAGGTTCCACGCTTCCCAAAAAAGCGAAAAATTAACATCGCTTGGCGGGCAGGTTTCGCAGACAATGGATTTTTGTCCAACAAAAAATCCTCCGCCAAAAAGCCCCAATCCCAAAATAATTATTATCCCCGTAACAACTATTTTTTTATTCATATTTAATTTAGGTGGTTAACCAAGGAATTAAAGAGCCGAATTCACTCGCAAAAGGAGCTTGGCTCCTTTTTGATTATTATTTTTTTAACCAATATACTTTTTATACCAAAAATAAAAAAACAAAGCAATGTATAAAAAAGCAAAGCAAAGCAATGTATAAAAAAAATAAAGCAAAGCAATGTATACTATAGAGATTGGTATTATATTGTAATGGTTAGTATTGTATTGCAGAGCTTATTGTCGTCAAAAAATTATCGTCAATTAAAAACAACGATCGTGGTTTTTAATTGACGATAATTATATTGGATTGGTTGATAAAAAAATAAAAATGGGGCTTATCTTGCCAAATTTCCTTTTTCTGGCAATTAGCTTTTTGACTTGGATTTTAGACAAGCCGGCCATTCTTGCGGTGTAATTTTTGATAATTGACTTATCTTTTTTTCTGCAAGAAAAATATCTAAACTTGGCTAAGACATTTTCAATCCACTGATTGCGTTCCACTTTATCTTTGGCGGTAAATCTCGTGCCTTCATTATTCAGTTTTAAGAACTCTTTTATCTGATTTATCGTAACGACGAAGTCGTCTTGCATATAGATTATCATATGCTTCAATTCTGGCTATCTTTTTTCAGATTTTCAATGGCCGGGCAGATCGGTTTTGTTTTCAAGTTTCAGGGTCCTTTTGCACTATACAATACCGCTACTTTACAATATGAAGTGTATAATTTAGGATTAATGATGTCGATGGTCGAGGTAGCAACTTTAGCTTTTTAGATATTAAATTATAAATAATTAAAAAAAACACTATGAACAAAAAAACAATTATTCCAGTAATTATCATTGGTATTTTTGCGATAGCGGCTATAATCGCGTTTAATAAAACCAACCAGACCGCTAAAAACGGGAACGCCACGAATAACACTCTAAATAATAATATTGCAGAAACTGCTCCAGCTGTTACAGAAAACAAGGAATCAGAAGTGAGGGAATTTGCCATGACTTCTTTTTATGAGATTGTTGATGACCAGCCAAAACCACAATATTCCCTCAAAGAAATTGCAGTTAAAAAAGGAGATTTAGTAAGGATCAAGATTATTGTAACCAAAGGCATGCATGATTTTAAAATTGACGAGCTTGGTGTATATGCGGACACCAAAGAACTTAATAAAGAATATGTGGTTGAATTTACAGCCGATAAGGCAGGAGAGTTTATTTATTACTGCACTAAACCAAGTCATAAGCAAAACGGACATTGGGGAACGTTAAAAGTGCTTGATAATTAGAAAATTATCCAGATAAATTTATGCGAACAAGAAATAAAGCCAGGTTAGTACTGGAAGTTTTGCGCGTTTTTTTAATTTTCTCCTTCTTCATTTTCATTAGGTCAATTTTTGGTTTTGATAACTTGCAGAATTTGAATTTTAACTCAATTTTGTATTTACTTGGAAAATTAGCTGGGCTGGTAGGATTTTTATTTCTTTCGCTATTGATATTCTCGGGGGATACCGCCAGATTTTTTGACAAATTTTTCGGTATGGACAAAATAATAAAGTTTCAAAGAAAGTTTGCTTTATTTACCATTATTTTTGTTTTAGCTCACCCGATTTTTTTTGCCTTGTCCAGTAAATCAATACTGCCCTATATAATGCCGGATTTTTCAGTTATACCTTTGGCGCTGGGAACAATCTCTCTGTATATTTTTATTATCGTAATGATTGCTTCTAAAATATATAAACGAATTTCTTACAATATTTGGCAATATATCCATCTTCTTACTTATTTCCTTTTCTTTTTTAGCTTGTATCATGCGGTAAATTGGGGTTCCGATTACAGATTAATGCCCGTAAAAATAATTTATGGAATTACTCTGATGTTTTTGCTAGTAGGAATTATTTACCGGACTTTTTACAAAATAAAACAAAAATATGCGGGGAAATTTTATGTTCAGGAAATAAAAACCGAAACAAAAGATACCTTTACATTGGTATTAAAATCCGAAAAAGCGTTTTCGTTTAAGGCTGGGCAATTTTGTTTTTTAAGATTAAATAAAGATAAATTATACACCAGAAATCCTTTCACCATATCAAGCTCGCCAAAAGAAGCTACAATGTGTTTTACGGTAAAATTAGAGGGGAGGTTCACGAAAACATTATCTGAATTAAAAAAGGGAGAAGAAGTAATAATAGATGGACCCTTCGGGATATTTACAATAGAAGATGAACAGAAAAATCTTGTTTTTATTGCTGGAGGAGTTGGTATCACTCCTTTTATGAGTATGATTAAAGATAAAACAATCGCAGATAACCAAATCCAAAATATTATCTTATTGTATGGCTCAAGAACAAAAGAAGAGATAATTTGTAAAGAATGGTTAGACAGCATAAAGAAAGATTGGTTCAAAAAGGCGTATGTATTAAGTAATAATCATTCTTTTTCCGGAATATATAAATACGAAACAGGGCATATTAACAAGGAAATCATAAAAAAATATGTGGAGAACATAGATAATTCAATGTTCTATATCTGCGGACCTGAAATTATGAAAAACAATCTCAAAAAAATATTAAATAAACTTGGTGTAAATAAACAAAATATTATGATTGAAGATTTTTTTTGGTAAGATAATTACAGGCCCAATTGCTATTAAAAAATTTTGTTACATTATGGACGAAAATAAAATTAACAAATTGCCGAAGCTTCAGTTTCCTCGCGGATAATGTAAGCTCCACAAACATCAAAGAAACAATATTTTCTTTTTTCTTCCATATTACCCGTTTTGTCAATGAACTGTCGCAAAAATATTATCTGGCGCAATAATTATTAGGTCGGTTAATAAAATCCGCGATCGCGGATTTTCTTAACCGACCTATTTTGACCTGAAATCACAAATATTCTAAAATTGACATTTAAAAATAAAAGCGGGGATATTTTCCCGCTTTTATTTTTGGTGGACCCACGGGGAATTGAACCCCGCCCTCATCCATGCCATGGATGCGTAATGCCGATTTACTATGGGCCCAAAAATGAAGAGTAGCGATCCTTTCGCAAGGAAAGCTACTCTTCCTGGTCTTTGTCGGCTAATTCCAAAAGAGCGTTGGTGAGGTCTTGGACAATCTTTTCTCCTCCGGGTTTTCCCTTAAACTGTATGCCCTCAAACCTTGTAATATCGCCGACCTTGACAATAACTCCCTCCCAGAATTTTGGGAAACGATGATATAACTTTTTAGGATCTAGGTTGTCCGCATTATCCACAGATGATGTTTTATTTACATCTTCAACCCAGATAGGCAAAATCGCTGCTCCGGTTTTCTGCGCCAACAACGCCACACCACGATCTAGTATTCTTACTCTTTTTCCTTTCGCGCTACGCTGGAATTTAGTGCCTTTGAAAGTTCTTCCTCCTTCGGCGAAAATAACGCATATGCCTCCGGATTTGAGAATTTCTATCAACCTCTTCATCTCATGCCTTGCATCTTCGGCCTTCCCATTCCTGTTAATAGGCACTGCTACTGGTTTTATCCAGCGCCAATACCATTTATCCGGAAAATTACTTTTATCCGGCACGCTGAACGGTCTTAGGCGGAAAGGATATCTTAAATAGTCCCGATAAAACAGAACCGGAAGCCAAACCTCAAACATACATCCCAACAAATGAGGATGGTTTGAAACTACAATCAGACCATTCTCGTACAGGCCTGGATTTCGCTTGTATATCGGGAATTTTTCCCAATGCCAAATCTTAATCCAAGCCAGAGCCCTGAAGGCAAAAAACAAAATAGCTAAAAAAGCTCCAACAGGATAAACGACTAACAAGATCGCCACTCTTTCTTTCAGTTTCGCCATATCAATCTCCCTTCAGATCGTTAATAGTTAGTCAAAAGAACCATAAAAAAAGAACGTATTATTGTGGTGGAACGTAAAAAATTGCTTTTGCAATTTTAACGTTCCTAACCACGTTTAAATTCGCAAAGCGAATTTATTACGTGGTGCCCCCACCCCGAGTCGGACGGGGATTTGCTGCTTAAAAGGCAGTTACTCTACCATTGAGTTATGGGGGCGAGCCGAGCCGAGCGTTCGCTCGGCTCGGAATTTCTAATTTCTAATTTTTAATTTCTAAATAATGGCTAAATTTTATAATTTTAAAAACGAAATCGGTCGTAATTAAAAATTAAATCATTAAGAAATTATTTAAAAATTAAAAATTATAAAATTAAAAATTCGTAGTTACATTCCTTCTCTTCTTAAGTCTTCTAATAATTCTTTTTGTCTTTTTGTAAGCTTCTTTGGAGTTTTAACAACGAGTTTGACGAACAAATCTCCTCTACCTATTCTTGAAAATCTTGGAATCCCTTTGCCTGAAATCCTTAAGACCTTTCCCGATTCAATACCTGATGGAATTTTAAGCAAAATCTTTGTCCTTTCAAGAATAGATATTTCTATTTCTCCACCCAGAACCGCTTGGGAAAAACCAATTTCCGCTGTTGCGAATAAATCATCTCCTTTTCTTTCAAAAAATGGATGCTCTTTTACTAAAATTCTTACAAACAAGTCCCCTGCCGTTCCTCCTTTTTTGCCTGCGTCTCCTTTGCCAGCCATTTTTATTGTCTGGTTGGAATCAACTCCGACTGGAATAAAAATTTTAACGATTTCGTCATTTTTAACCCTTCCTTCCCCTCTGCAGACATTGCATGGTTTTGCTGGTTTTTGGCCGTCTCCTCCGCATTCAGGACAAATCGTCCATTGGGTAAAAGAACCCAAAAATGTCCTTTTCATTTGCTGAACTTCGCCAGCGCCTCTGCATGAAAAACATTCATTTAAAGATGTTCCAGGCTCAGCTCCTATCCCTCTGCAACGGCCGCAAACAACATACTTTGAAAGGATAATCTCTTTCTCAGAATTTTTCAAGGCCTCTTCCAGAGAGATTTCCATATCAACACCGATATCTTTCCCCTTTTTAATATTCTTTTTTTGGTCAGCGCCTTTGTTTCCAAACCCGAAAAAATCTTCAAATATATCCCCTAAATTTCCAAAATCAAATTCCGGCTCGGCTCCCTCTTCGCCGCCCGAAGCTCCTCCATTGCCCCAATTAAAACCCCATCCCGGACCAGCGGCGCCGGAAAATCCTTCAAATCCAGGACCTGCGGCGCTTTCAAACACTCTGCCGAATTTATCATATTGCGCTCTTTTTTCTTTGTTAGACAAGACCTGATACGCTTCATTTATTTCTTTGAATTTTTTTTCATCGCCGCCTTTATGAGGATGGTGTTTATGCGCTAATTGATGAAACGCCCGCTTTATTTCTTCAGAAGAAGCGGTTTTTTGAATCCCTAAAATTTCGTAATAATTTTTCATAATGAAAATAAGTTCAAAGCTCAAAACTCAAAGCGCAAAACCACAGCTTAAAACTTAAAACAGAGTTGGGATACAAGCATTGTAAAGGTTGTGGTTTTTAGTTTTGAACTTTGAGTTTTGAGTTATTTTTCCTTATACTCTCCCTCTTGGGTTCCGCCCTCTTCTTTCGGTTTTTCCTTTTTTTGCTCCGGTTTTTCTTCCGGTTTGGCGTTTTTGTACATTTCAGCTCCGGCTTTCTGAATTACATTGGAAAGTTCTAATGTTTTTGCCTTAATATCTTCAATGTTATCACTATCCTTTGCTTTTTCAAGCCCTTTTATTCTCTCCTCAATATCCGCTTTTATCCCCTTATCTATTTTATCCCCGGCGTCTTTCAATGTTTTTTGGCAAGTGTAAACCAAATTCTCCGCTAAGTTGCGCGCTTCTATCAGCTCTTTTTTCTTTTTATCTTCTTCGTTATAAATCTCAGCTTCTTTTTTCATTTTTTCCACTTCTTCTTTTGACATTCCCATTGAGCTCTCAATCCTTATGGACTGGCTTTTTCCAGTTGCCTTGTCTTTGGCGGAAACATTCAGAATGCCATTAGTGTCCACATCAAAAGAGACCTCAATCTGGGGAATTCCCCGTGGAGCCGGCGGTATGCCGTCAAGTATAAACCTGCCTAATGTCTTATTGTCCGACGCCATAGGCCTTTCTCCCTGCAAAACATGAATTTCAACCGATGTCTGTCCTTCCCCGGCTGTAGAAAAAATCTGGCTTTTCGCAGTGGGATATATGGTATTTTTCGGAATTAAAATTGTGTTCACGCTTCCCAATGTTTCAATGCCCAGCGAAAGCGGCGTGGCGTCAAGCAAAAGAACTTCTTTTGCCTCTCCTCCGATAATAGCGCCTTCAATAGCCGCTCCCAGCGCTACGACTTCGTCAGGATTTATTGACCTGCTTGGCTCTTTTCCAAAAAATTTTCGGACCGCTTCCTGCATTGCCGGCATTCTTGTTTGGCCTCCGACTAAAACAATTTCCTCAATATCTTTAATTTCAATTTTTGCTGTTTTTAATGTTTCTTTTACCAGCTCAATTGATTTTTCAATATAATCCCCTACCAAATTTTCAAGTTTTGAACGGGTAAATTTCAGATAAAGATGCTTAGGCCCTGAAGAATCAGAGGTTATAAACGGTAGATTTATTTCTGTCTCCATTGCCGTTGAAAGCTCAATTTTCGCTTTCTCGCCAACTTCTTTAATTCTTTGCAGGGCGAGCTGGTCTTTTGACAAATCAATGCCTTGGTCTTTTTTGAATTCGCCGATTATCCAGCTCATTATTTTCTGGTCAAAATCGTCTCCGCCCAAATGCGTGTCTCCTCCGACTCCGACAACTTCAACCGTATCCGGGTCTTTCCTGACATCCAAAACTGAAACATCAAAAGTTCCTCCGCCGAAATCGTAAACCAAAATTTGCTGATTGGTTTTTTTTGTAAGCCCGTAAGCCAAAGCAGCCGCAGTCGGCTCGTTAAGCACAATCCGCACATTAAAACCGGCTATTTCTCCAGCCACTTTCGTCGCTTTTCTCTGGGAATCGTCAAAATAAGCCGGGCAGGTGATTACGGCGTCTGTTATTTTTTCTCCTATTTTTTCTTCCACATCTTGCTTTATTTTCTGCAAAATCATAGCCGATATTTCAGCCGGTTTGTACCATTTATCCCCCATTTTTACCTCCACGCCTCCGTCAGACGCTTCTTTGATAGCGTAGGGCAAAAACTTTCTATCTTTCTGCACTTCCGCGTCGCTAAACCTTCTTCCGATCAGCCGCTTTACGGAAAAGATCGTATTTTGGGGATTTGTGATTTGCTGGCGCCGAGCAATAGTCCCGACTGTCCGCTCCCCTGTTTTATTCATAGCCACAATTGAAGGAGTAGTTCTGCCTCCTTCCTTATTTTCAACTATTTTCGGCTCGCCGTTTTCCATCACGGCAGCCGCAGAAAAAGTTGTTCCGAGATCAATGCCTACAATTTTGCTCATAAGTTTTTACCCTGTTAAATACCGATATACGGCAACCCAACCATCTAATCTTGTTTGAATTTGTTAATTAATATGATTAGATGGCTGGATTATTTAACGGGGTGAATTTAATTATTTTTTTATAACTTTATTTGCTAATTTTGACCATTCATAAAATAAATTTTATTCAGGGTCTGCGGTCACTTCGCGACCTTGACTTTAACTGGCCTTATTATTTTTCCTTGAAATAAATATCCTTTTTTGACTTCTTCTGCGACAACCCCATTCTCTTTCTCTTTCGTTTCAATTTCTCCAACCGCTTCCATAAAATTCGGATCAAATTTTTCGCCGATGGATTTTATTTCTTCAACTCCCTGTTTTTTCAAAAAATCCATAATCTGGGATTTTATGCTTAACAGCCCTTCAACGCATTTGTCTTTCCTTAATTCCTCCTGAATTTCTTTTTCCGCGATATGAAAGTTATCCAAAATTGGCAAAAATTTTAATATCAAGCCCTCATTGGCGTATTTCATTAGGCCTCCAAGTCGTTCCAGTTCTTCTTTTTTATAATTCAAAAATCCAGCTCTTTCTCTTTTCCAGCCGTCTAAATATTCCTCTCTTTTGCAAAGACATTCGCTTAGCTTCTTTTTTGTTCCCTCTGACTCCCCTATTGTCTCTAAATTTCCCCTTTTTTCTTCTTTTATTTCTTCGCCTTCTTTTTTGAGCTCTTTTTCTTCGGATTGTTTTTGCTTCTCTTTTTGTCCGTTCATAAGATTATATATGTTTTAGACTATTTATTAAATAATATATTGTTTTGATGTTTTTGTCATAATCCATTCTTTTGGGCCCTAAAATCGCTACCAGGCCTTTTTTATTTTTCGGAAAATCGGCTTGCGACATAATCAGCCCGAAATTATTTGAATCAAAGAACCCCCCCTCTTCTCCGATAAAAACATTTACCCCGTTAAAAATCCGCCTCGCTCGCGAGTCGGCGGACGCCTTTTGCGTCTGGCTTCTAACAGGGTGAGCCTCATTTCGTTCTTCTTGGCTGCTGAAAAAATCTCCGGCTTTTTTTTCAAAGCAATCAACCGCGCTGACAAATTCTTCTAAATAATCCGTTTCTCTGAATTCCGGATTTTGGAAGACCACTTTCCAGCCGTCTTTCCACAAAAAATCATCCTCAAAAAGATATGCCAATGCCAGACATGTAGTATTTTCAGCTAACTCTCTCGCAACGGATCCGGAAAATTTATAAATATCGTTTTTCTCTTTTTCAATATCCTCAAAATCACAAGGGAAAAAATTTTCTTCAAAATTAAATTCAAGCGCTTTATCAACAAAAAATCTATACGCTTTACTGGTTGGAATCCGCCCAGCTGAAGTATGGGGTTGACAAAGATATCCATCCTCCGCCAATTTTTGCATTTCATTCCTGATTGTGGCGGGGCAAATGCCAAAGTTATTTTTTTCAACCAAAAATTCTGAGCCGATTGGCTTTGCCGTAGCGATATATTGCCTAGTCAGGCAATCCAAAATTTTTTCCTGCCTTTCAGTTATAACCATAATAAATCAGGAATTCCCCCACCCTTTCTCCCCTCCGATGGTCATCGGATGGGAGGATTAAGAGGATGGGGAGAATTTTATATTTCATTATAGCTATACCAAAATTAGCAGTCAAGCCCCCAGAGTGATAATCCAGATAACAATCAAGGCCTGTGCTCAACGAAAGTGGCCTGTGTTCAACGAAAGTTAAATCCATGTCTTTTTTTATCCTCTTTCGCAAAAACGAAGAAGGGATACTTTCTTTATTATCTTAAAATATTTATCAAAAGCGGAGTATATCAGCCACGATCGTGGCTGATATACTCCGCTTTCGTTTTTAATATTTGTCTGTTTTCTTATAGATGTGGTAAAATATTTTAATATGGAGAATTTATATAAAAAAATTAGAAAAATTATCGACGTAATTGCGAAAATTGTTTTAAAACATAAGACAATTTTTATTTTAGCGATTACGTTGGCAATTTCTATTTTTTTTCGGCTCTGGCAATTAGATATTATTCCGCCTGGGCTTTATCCGGATGTGGCGATAAACGGCAACGACGCTTTAAATACCATTGAAACAGGACAATGGAAATTATTTTATCAGGCGAATAATGGCAGAGAAGGGCTTTTTATGTGGCTGATAGCGATTTCAATTTCAATCTTCGGAACAAGCGTCTGGGCAATTAAAATCGTAGCGGCGACAATCGGAATCTTAACTGTTTTCGGGGTATATTTATTAACAAAAGAATTGTGTGCCTATCTGGTAGGCACATCGTTTGTGTGCCTACCAGATAGGCACACAACAGATAGGCACACAACAAATTATTCCAGTTATATTGCTTTGTTGGCAAGCTTTTTTTTAGCAATTTCTTTTTGGCATACTATGTTTTCCAGAATTGGCTTTCGGGCAATAATGGTTCCTTTCTTTTTGGTATTTGGATTTTATTTTCTTTTTAGGGGATTCAGAAAGGCAGAAATCTTGCCAATTTTGATTTCCAGCATTTTTTTTGGTTTAGGGTTTTACACATACATTGCTTATAGATTTGTAATAATTCCATTGACAGTTGTTTTGGTTTATTGGTTTTTAATTTATAGAAAACAAGGTCTCCAGAAAAAATTCCTAATTTTTAATTCATTATTCATAATTCTCGTTCTTGTTGTCGCCCTTCCAATTGGAATTTATTTTTTGCAAAATCCGGCTGATTTTTTTGGCAGAGCAAATGCCGTTTCAATATTTTCTCAACCAAATCCGGCATTAAAATTTTTAGAATCATTTGTTGTGAATCTTGGAATATTTAATTTCTATGGCGACGGCAATTGGCGCCACAATATTCCCCGCTCCCCCCAGCTTTTATGGCCCGTCGGTATTTTCTTTTTAATTGGTTTTATCTTATTAATTAAAGAAATAATAATCCGTAAAAAAAACATAAACGAATTCCACATTCCAAGCTCCAGGTTTTATGTTCCAATTTTTCTGTTCGCCTGGTTTTTCGCTATGCTTTTGCCCAGCGCTTTAACTTACGAAGGAATTCCTCATAATTTGCGCATTATTGGCATGATTCCTCCTATTTTTATTTTTGCCGGCATCGGCGCGTTTTGGACTTACGAAAAAATAAAGCCCTTATTCAAAACAAAAAACCAGAAAGCGCTTTTAGCCCTTTGCGTTTCTGTTTTTCTTTTTTCAGTTTTATGCGCTGAATGGAGTAAATATTTCATGCAATGGGGAGAAAATCAAAATATCAAAGACGCTTTTTCGGAAAATTATGTTAGAATAGGAGAATATCTAAATTCTCTGCCCGAAGAAACCAATAAATATGTAATAGTTAATCAAGAAGGCACGCCTATTCCTTTTCCCGACGGCATTCCTGTTTCCAGCCAAACAACAATGTTTATTGAAAGAGCTGAATTTGGACAGCTTCGTTCAGAATATTTATTGCCGACGGATATAAACAAAATTGAGATAAATAATAAAAAGGCGGTTATTATTCCCCTGCATTACGAAAAAAATTTATTTGAAGAATTATCAGAAAAATTTCCAAACGGAAAAATCATTCAACAAAACGGAATCTATGTCTACGAAATCTCAATAACCAAGATACAATAACCAAAATTAAAACCTCAAACGGTTTGGTTATTGGTTATTTTTTACATAATTTATAATTCGCAATTCAAACTTATGTCTAACAAAGCAACCAACATTTTAGCCGCAGGGCTTTTAATATTCACATTTTTGATAGCTCTTTTCAGTATGGTCGGCGATTCCCTTACTATGGACGAGCTCGCCCATTTGCCAGCAGGGTATTCTTATCTGACGCAAAAAGATATGCGTCTTAATCCAGAGCATCCTCCTCTAATAAAAGATCTTTCCGCTATTCCCTTATTATTCATCAATGGCATAAATTTTCCATCAGAAATAAAAAGCTGGAATCAAGACATTAACGGTCAATGGGATTTTGGAAATAGTTTTCTTTTTCAAAGCAACAATCCGGCAGACCAGATGATTTTCTGGGCAAGAATCCCAATGATTTTTATTTTAATCCTGCTCGGATATTATGTTTTTCGCTGGAGTCGCGAGCTTTTCGGAAATAAAGCGGCTATTTTATCTTTATTTTTATTTTGTTTCTCCCCTACCCTACTCGCCCATTCTCGGCTTGTGACAACAGATGTGGGGGCCGCCGCCGGCGCGTTTATCGCGACTTATTATTTTGTAAAATTTTTAAAAAATAATTCTTGGAAAAATTTAATTATAGCAGGCATTGTTCTGGGTATTGCCGAAATGTTAAAATTTTCACTGATTCTGCTTTTCCCGGCTTTCGGGATTCTACTGCTGATCTGGACTGCCGTCCGCTCGTCCTATTTCAAAAAATTCATAATAGATTTTTTTCGCGCTTTGCAGGGCTTTATTTTAATAATAGCCGTCTGTTTTGTTTTGATTTGGGTTGTCTACCAATATCACACATGGAATCTACCGCCGGAAAAACAGGCAAACGACACTCAAACAATTTTGTCGTCTTTCGGCAGTGGAACAATAGTTAACGCTGTTGTCTGGATGGCAGACAAACCGATATTAAGGCCTTTTGCTCAATATTTTTTGGGCGTGTGTATGGTTTTGCAAAGAACTTCAGGTGGAAACACCACTTTCTTTTTAGGAGAAATATCTTCCACGGCGTGGAAAAATTATTTTCCGGTTATCTATGCGATAAAAGAACCACTGTCTTTCCATATCCTCCTAATAATAGCTATATTATATTTTATCTGGACAAACGGCGGGCCCTTCTGGCAAGGATTTTGGCTAAGAATAAAGAACTGGCTTCTCTCCCATTTTCCGGAATTCGCAATGCTTTTGTTTATAGCGATTTATTGGCTAACCAGTATAAGCGGCAATCTTAATATCGGAATCCGCCATCTTTTGCCGATTTTCCCTTTTACTATTTTATTAGTGGCTGGCGCGACAAGCCAATGGCTGAAACCGCCCTTGTTTCGGTTGAAAAGAATTTTCCTATCTATTTTACTTATCTGGCAAGCGATAGGAATTATAGCCGCTTATCCGCATTTTATTTCCTACTACAATGAATTGGCAGGCGGTCCGGCAAACGGATATATTTACGCAGTTGATTCAAATTATGATTGGGGCCAGGATTTGAAACGGCTCGTGGCTTGGACGGAAAAAAATAATATAGATAAAATCTATGTTGATTACTTCGGAGGAGCTGACGCAAAATATTACTTAAAAGATAAATTCCTTTCTTGGTGGGGCAATAAAAATCAGTATGAAATTCCGTTAAACAGTTATTTGGCAGTGTCAGCCACATTTTTGCAGGGAGGCAAAGGCGAACCAGCGCCGGGATTTAATGGAACAACTGGCTATTATAGATGGCTTGGCAAATGCGAACCCATCAGAATCAGCTATTCCATATTTGTCTATCACATAACCGGCTTTGACAGCGACGGATTTGCCCAATGCTCTGCGCAATAGCTTAAGGATTAAAAATCAAAATATAAAAGGGCTCCAAAAATTATTTCCAAGAGTATAACAGAGGCGCAACAGCAAGGGGCTAATGGTTGTTTCCATTAGCCCCGTTTTATTTACCTTTATAATACTCCTCTCTTTTCTGAATTAATTTTTGCACTTCATCTTTGCTAAATTTTGTAATAAACTTGGGAATTCTGGTTGTGATTATCGCTTCCATAAATTTCTTATTAGATTCGGCATCGTATATTGGTTTATTGTTATTTATATCTAAACCACTCAACATATCAGCTTCCATTAGGGCTAATTCATCCGTATCTTTAATTTCAAATTTTTTGTCATGAGCCGCCACAAGATGAATGCAACGAATTTTTTGTTTATCGGACAGAAATGAAAAGAAGTCATCTTTTAATAATTTTTCTACTTTTTTAGCGCCTAATTCCATATGTAATGACTTGGCATTTTCTACGAGCTCAAAATTCATAACCTGTCTTTCTGTGAATATTTCCGAATAGCCCCAGTCATGGGCATACGCCGCAATTAGTAAAACGGTTTCATCCAAATTAAGATCAGGATTTTGTTTAATAATTTGTTTTAACCAATCAACTACCTCTAATGTATGTATCATATCAAAACCACCCCGACTTTTTTCTAAATCAGGTAATATTTTTTCTTTCAAGTATTCTTCCAGCTTGTCTAAGTTTGAATTCATAAATCTAATTTTTCACAGATTTTTAATATATTTTTCCCAAATTATCTTGAAAAAAGGAAGTGTTAAGGTAGAAAGCATAAAGGCAATCACTGGCACAATGGCATTCAACCATGGCTTTGGAATATTTATTATTTGCAAATATGCACCTATTGTAATATAGGTAAAAATAGCCAGTAAGATTCTTCGGCCCTTTTGCATCCTTTCAAGCTCAATCACTCGGTATCCCGCCACATCAAGGTAACATATCAGTTTGATGCGCGGTTCTCCGGTGGGTAATATCCCTATCCCTATTTCTGTCAACGCCACATTTATTGAATGCTTTTTTACAATCCCTCGGGGTAAATATAAATTCTGTCAAAGCGGAGGTCAATGTATTGGAGATTTTTTCTCCGCTCAATCGGGAGTTTTTCTTTTAATATAATTCCTAAATTTTTCAGCTGTTTGTCTATGTCTTTTTGAGGATTTAAAAATATTTCCCAGCCCTCTGATATTTTAATATTAAATCTTGCGTCTGATTTGATTAAAAATTCACCGGCCGATAATTTTAAATTTTTAAGCTTTGAAAAAATTTCAAAAATATCAGCTATTTGTTCTTTTTTAATAGGCGCTTCTCCTAACTTCATTTCTCCGCTAAAATCCGCTTTTATTATTTTCAACATATCTGAAGCAACTTCCCTCGCCTCCTCAAACGCCACTCCCCCATTATCAATAAAAAAACATTTTTTTAAATCGCAAAAAATCGCAATTGGGATTCTTTCCACGACTTGGGCAAAAATAGTGTTGGGAAAATCTCTTGTTAAATTAATTTTCGCTATTTTCGGTATTTCTCTTAAAATTTCTTCGCTCATCTCGCTTAATTCCGTTAAGAAAATGCTTTTTGTTTCCATAAAAACGAATTTTTTATCAGTATTTTTTGAAATTATATTTTCTATTTCCTCTAAAGAGACCTTTTGGTTGCCTTCTATTTTAATATTTCCGACCTGAAAAATAGAAGAAAAAAAGAAAACATCAACGCCGGTTCCAAAAAAAATCAAAGCCAAAAAACAAAACCAAAAAAACTTGGACCGGAATATTCCGCCCTTCCTTCTTACTTTGTATTGTTTTTTATACCTTTTTCTCATTATCTCAATTTATTTCCACATATCTCAACCGCTTATTATAATCTTCTTTTTATTTTCCTTATTTTTTCAAAAATACAGATAAGCCAATATCTTTTTGAGAGCGGTAAATCCTGCGTTTTCACATACTCTTTGCGATAACCGCCAAACCCCATTTTAAATAAACTTAAGCCAGCCCAAGGGTGGTTCTTAATGTTTCCATCTGTAATGCCCCAAAAATTATATGATTTGCATCCCCTGTTTTTCGCTTCTTTTATGGCTTCCCATTGCAATAAATAAGAAACAGGGATTTTTGAAAATTCAGAAAGCGATCCGCTGTGATGATAAAACGCTTTTCCATGCCAAAAAATAAAAATTGCCGTGGAAACAATTTTTCCTTTGTATTTTCCGAAAAAAATTATAATTTCATCATCCTCCAAAAAACAAGAAAATTGATCTTCCAGATACTTTAATGAAAATTCTGTAAAATTATGCCTTTGAGCTGTTGCGCGATAAATTTCATTAAATTTTTTCAGGTCTTCTATGTTTTTGCTTTTGACAATTTCTATATCTTTATTCCTCTGACCTTGTCGGATTAAATAACGGGTGGTTTTTCTCATTGCGCCTAAAAGGTCATTTTCCAATGGCGAAATATCTAATTCCCAAGTCACTTCCGGATGCATATGAATAGGCGCTTCTATAAATCCAAGCTCTTTGTATATCTTAACATTTTCTTCACTTCTTGACCAAATCGGACTAATCCTGATAAAGCTAGCCTTTTCCTCTCCGGCCAGATCCTTTAATTTATCCGTTAGTATTCCTAATTCATAATTCCTAATTTCTAATTCTTTTGTTACGGGTCCGTGAGGAATAAATAGAAAAGTTCCTCTTCTCGCTTTTATCTTTATAATCAAAATAACGCTAACCAATTGGTCGCTATCATATATCCCCCACCTCCAAATTTTTTCGCTTTGTTTTTTCTGAAATTCTCCCCAATTCCAAGAATTCAAAAATGTTTTTTCTTCACATTCCAACAAAAAATTCTCCCAAATTTCTTTATTGTTTATTTCTTCTATTTCCATTTATTATTAACTAAATTTAAGTAAAAAAGATATAATTCTTTTCAGATCGTTTTCTGAAATGTTTATGTGGGTTGGCAGGTTAAGAATTTTTTTGGCGAGTTTTTCGGCCATCGGACAGCCACCGAACTTATACTTCATTTTGTCCAATTTCGTGTCATAAGGCGCGATGGGTGTTGTGTACCAATCGCCTAATAACATATTTTGCCTGTGCCACGCTTCATAAATTATTTCATGGGTTTTCGGATGTTTTATCGTAAAACGCAAAAAGACATTTTTCCGCTCCGAAAATTGCCGTGGCAATTCAAAAGAAGTATTCCCTAATTCTTTATAATAAAAATTAGCAATTTTTTTGCGGTTTTCATTAAATCTCTCTATTTTTTTGAATTGATTAATGGCAAGCAAAGCTAATGCATTTGGCAAGGCTTTTGGAAAATAATCAGGCCTCTCCCCTCTTTTCTCTTTCCAATGCACCGCTTTTGATAAAATATGCAACCATTGCGATAGCACTAAAAATATTTTTCCTAAGTCGCAAAAATTATAAATCGGCAGGACGACCCAGTTTATCAAAACAGGATGAAGCAGTTGCTGAAAAATCCAATAGCGAGGCGGGTAGCTAATTTCTCTCTGGAAATTTTTTATCTTTTCAGCTAAAACATCATCGTTTGTCGCGACCATTCCGCCATAAATAGAAGAAATTATTTTATCTCGAGAAAAGCTGAAAAAAGATATTTTGCCGAAAGTACCAACCTTTTTTCCTTTATATTCCGCGCCTAATGAATGGGCGCAATCCTCAATTAAAATAAGGTTATTTTCTCGGCAGATTTCCAAAATTTTATCCATATCAGCCGGCAAGCCGAAAGTGTGCTGAACCATTAAAACCCTGATTTTAGGAGTAATTTTTCTCATCAGATCATCAATATTTATATTAAAATCATCTTCATTGCAATCAACAAAAATTGGCTGAAGTCCGAGCCACAAAATCGGGTTAACCGCGGCATTGCAAGTAAGGGCCTGAAGCAAAACCTCGTCGCCCGTTTTTAGCTCTAATGACTTTAAAATCGCAAACAAGGAAGATCTTCCGCTGTTAAAAGAGATAGCGTATTTTACTCCCAAATAGTTTTTGAATTTATTTTCCAGTTCTAAAATCGCGTTGCCTTTACTCCACAGCCACGGCATAAAAATTAATTTTAAGGCAAGCCAAATATCGTCTTTTTCCGTATTCGGGCTCAAAGATATTGAAATTGGCCTAAGATATTGACAAATTTTATGCATAATTATAATATAATAGTAGCTATTTTGACCTCCTTCCTAAAGACTCCCCCTTATATCCAACCTGGGGGAGTTAAGCGCCAGATCATTGTGGTCTGGCGCTATTTCTTTCAAAAAAAATTGACAACCGCTTTTGGTAGCCTGCCCTCTAAAAGTATTACATCTGCCCTGTTTTTAAATTCCTTTATTTTTTCAATAATTTCGTTTGGATTTTCAATAAGTATAATTTTTGGGCTATCCTGTTTTATTTCCTCAAAATAATCTGCTGTAGTGATAATCGCCAAGTCGCAGACCTTGGCAATTTTTCTTCCTATTTTTCTGTGAATTTCTTTGGCGACTCCATTAAGTTCTATCAAGCACGGCATAATAATAACTTTCTTGCCTTGATACAATTTTAGATATTCCAAATCAGCCATAACGCCGTTGAAATTCGCTGAATAAGAGGCATCTAAAACAACGGGACTTTTTTTCCTCAAAAATTTCATTCCGCCTTGTTCTGGCCTAATTTTCAGGCAAGCGTTGGAAATTTCTTGCAGACGCATCCCCAATTCCTTAACGCAAACAGCGGCTAATAATATATTTATAACATTTTGCGATCCCAGCAAATTTACCTTAAAATCCGCCCAATCTCCATCTTTTGAAAATGCCCTAAACAATATAAATTCTTTTTCAACTTGCATATTCTCCGCCCAAATATCTAATTTTTCCGCCACAGAACACAATTTTTGATTTTTGATTTGTATTTTTGAGATTTGAAATTTAAGATTTAAGATTATTAACTCGTTGTCTCCATTAAAAATCGCCACTCCATCTTCTGGCAAGCTTTCAATTAGCTCAAACTTGGCATTGATAATATTCTCCTGCGAACTAAAAGTTGATAAATGCTGTTCTCCTATGCCTGTAAGAATTCCTATTTTCGGTTTCAGTATTTGGCAAACCTCTTTTATTTTGCCTCTTTCGTAAGCCCCTATTTCAGCGATCAAAATTTGATGTTCTGGCTTTAATTCTTCCAAAATTGTTTTGGCAATTCCTATTTCCGCGTTTATGTTTTTTTCCGTTTTAAGGATATTGAATTTTTGAGAAAGAATTTCCCCTAAAAATTCCTTAACCGATGTTTTGCCATAACTGCCCGTAATACCAATGACCAAAAGGTCTTTGAAATTTTTTCGCTTTTTTTCAGCGTCCATTAAAATTTTTTTAACCGCGAAGCCTGTTGGAATCTGAATAGCCAATACAATAATGGAAGAAATTATCGGAGCCAGCAACAACAAAATCAGCAATAAAAAATAAAACCAAATATCGGACAAGGAAAAAAATAAAAATAAAATCAGCGATTCAAAAATTATCCCGGAAAATGATATGGCGATAATTTTTTTAGTCAGCTTGGGGAATCTAAATCCCTTAAAAGAAAAAAGAAATTTTCTTGCCGCTTGCGTCTCAAAATGAGCTAAAAATCTGCCCAAGTGGCATTCCTTTAACTGCCAAAGCCAAATCCAGAAAAAAAACAATTTCGCAAAAAGTAAAAACCAAATTACTGAAACTAAAAATTTCATTATATATGCTTCTTTTAGACCCATTGATTAAAAAATTTTTCTACTCCAATTTTTATATTTTAACTGCAAATTTGATAAAACTCGTCGGCTTATACTCTGTGTCGTATAAACATCCTCGTTTTATCAAATTTTTGTTCTAAAATCTAAAAATTTCGTCACGAAAATTTTTAATCAATGTGTTTAATTATGATTTTAGCCAATTCTTCTGGACAATCGGAATAAGAGCTGTGGCCGGATTTTTTTAAAATTTCCAGTATTGAACCTTTTATTTTTTTGTTAATCAGGAGGGCGTCTTTCATCGGAGTGATTCTGTCTTTTTCCCCCCAGATAATTATTGTCGGGTCTTTAATTTGCGATAAAATAGATTCAGACGGATAATCTTTGTTAACTAATTGCAGATAAATTTCCCTCATTATGCCTTTAGTGGAGATGTAATCGCTTTTGACTATAAACCTATAAAATATCTTCTTTAAATAAAAATAACCCGGGATAAAAGAAAAAATTTTAAGCGCCTTGGAAACAATATAAAAAATGCGGGTTTTAAATAATCTTCTCCTATAACATGCCGCTCCCACCAAAAAAAGCTTTTCAATTCTTTCGGGAAATCTCAAATCGCATTTTGCGGCAATGGCTCCGCCGAAAGAATGGCCTAATATATAAAATTTATCAACACCTATTTTATTCACAAAATCAACAATAAAATCGCAATAATTATCTAATGACCATGCTATTTTCGGCTGTTCGCTTTTGCCGAAGCCCGGCAAATCAGGAATAATAACATTAATTCCTTTCTCGGCTAAAATATCCGCGACATATTGCCATTTTTCTTTGCGCGAACCCCAGCCATGCAAAATAAGGAATGGTTTCCCCTCCCCTGTTTTCAGATAATTTATGTTTAAATCTTTTACAACAATATTTTCCTCCTTCATCCATTTTTAATAACATTAAATCCTGTATATTTTTTCAAAACTTTCGGCATTTTAACGCTTCCGTCTTTTTGCTGATATTGTTCTAATATAGCTGGAATTAAACGGCTGGTAGCCAATCCAGAACCATTTAAGGTATGAACAAAATCATTCTTATTATTTTTGCTATTTCTGTATTTTATATTCCCCCTTCTTGCCTGGTAGTCCAAAGCATTTGAAATGCTACTTACTTCTTTGTAGATATTCATACTGGGAATCCATGCCTCTATATCTATTGTCTTTGCCATAGCAGAACTTGCGTCTCCAGCCGCTAATTTAACTGATTGGAAATGCAAGCCAAGCCCTGATGTCAATTTTTCAGCGTTTTTCACTAATTCGTTAAACGCCTCCCACGATTTTTCCGGCAAAGTAAATTGAAACATTTCAATCTTGTTGAATTGATGCCCTCTTATTATTCCTCTTTCCTCTTTTCTGTAGCCCCCGGCCTCTCTCCTAAAACATGCTGAATAAGCAAAGTATTTTATTGGCAAGGATTTTTCTTCTAAAATTTCATCTCTATGATAATTTCCTATCATCATTTCGCTTGTGGCATTCAAGCATAATTTGTCTTGAGTCCAAAATAAGTCATCTCTAAATTTTGGCAGATGTCCTGAGGTATAAGCCGATTTTTCTGTCAATAAAAACGGCGGGATTAAAAAAGTATATTTATTTTTCCTATGAAAATCAATAAAATAATTTAATAAAGCCCATTCCAATAATGCTCCTTTGCCTTTGTAAACCCAAAATCCGCTTCCCGACATCTTAGCCCCTCTTTCATAATCAATAAGTTCCAAATCGTTTGCCAATTGTATATGATCTCTCGGAGTAAATTTAAATTTAAATTTTTTTCCAAAAATTTTTAAAACTTTATTATTTTCTTTACCACCTGCCACAACATCTTCGGCAACGATATTAGGAAGCTCTGAAACCTTATTTTTCAATTCTTTATCAACCTCAAATAGTTGCCTGTCTATTTTTTTTATTTTGTTGCTTACAATTCTCAATTGTTGAATTGTTTCCGGATCAGGTTTTGCGTTTGAATATTTGTTTATTTCTGCTTTTAATTTTTCAACCTCAACTATAAGGCGGCGTCTTGCGTTGTCTGTCTCTATAATTTCATCTAAATTAAAATCTTTTTCGCAGCCCCTCTTTGAAAGAGATTTTTGGATGTCCTCTTTTTTCTCTCTTATGAGTTTAATATCCAACATAATGCTAAAATTACAAATCCAAAATTATAAATCCCAAATAAATTAAAAATTCAAAACTTTTCTCTCTTTTCAATCTCTCTGTCGCGAAGTTTGAAATTTGAAAATTGTGATTTATTTGGAATTTATAATTTTGATATTTGGATTTAAACTTTTTTCATCTTCATTGCCGGAAACAAAATTATTTCTCTAAGCGAGTGTGAATTAGTTAGCAATACTACAAGTCGATCAACTCCCATTCCAAGCCCAGCCGCCGAAGGCATTCCATATTCCAGCGCCTCAATAAAATCCTTATCCATTCTTTGCGCATCCTCAAAGCCCGCCTTAAAAATTTTCTCCTGTTCTCTAAATCTCTCTTCTTGAACTATAGGGTTATTAAGTTCTGAAAACGCTTTGACCAATTCCATGCCAGCGGCTAATAATTGGAAGCTTGCTGATTTTCGAGGATTGTCATCTAACGCCTTAGCTAAAGGAAAAGCGCTTACGGGATAATGAATTATAAATGTCGGCTGGCATATCTTCTGTCTGCAATATTTCTTATATATCTCGTCAGCGATTTCGCTTTTTCCACCTATGGGCTTAACGTCCATTTTTTTAGCCCGGTTTTTTAATTCTTCCAAATTTATTTCGTCCAAATCAATGCCAGTGTATTTTTTGAAAATTTCACCAAATTCTACTCTTGGAAAAGGCGGCTTGAAATCAAGCTCTTTGTCTTCGTATTTTATTTTATAGCCCCCGAAAAATTTCTTCACTAAGCAGGGAATCATTTCTTCTATGAATTTCATTAAATCTTTATAATCCGCGTAAGCCCAGTATAATTCCAGCATTGAAAAATCAGGATTGTGCGCTTTGTCTACCCCTTCATTCCTGAAACACCTTCCTATTTCATAAATCTTTTCAAATCCCCCAACTAAAAGCCGTTTCAAATATAATTCAGGCGAGATACGAAGATACAAATCCATATCCATAACGTTTAAATGGGTCTTGAATGGCTTTGCCGAAGCGCCTCCGTAAATCGGCTGAAGTATCGGAGTTTCCACTTCCAAAAATCCTTTATATTCCAAAAAATAGCGGATTTCTTTAATAATATTTGAACGAACTTCAAATTTTTTCTTAACCTCCGGATTAAAAATTAAATCCAAATATCTCTTGCGGTATCTCTCCTCAATGTTCTGAAGTCCATGCCATTTTTCTGGCAAAGGCAAAAGCGATTTTGTGAGCATATTGTAGTCCGCAGTTTCTAGTGTTTTTTCTCCTTTTTTCGTCAAAAATAATATTCCTCTCGCTTCAATAAAATCGCCGATGTCAAAATTATCAATAAAAAATTGAAAACTGCTCTCCCCTATCCCGTCTTTTTTTAGCAAAATCTGGATTTTTCCGGAAACGTCTTCAATATCGCAAAAAACAAGGCCTCCATGCTGTCTTTGGGAAATAATTCTGCCTGTTAAAACAATTTCTTTTAATTCAGTGGAAAGTTTGTCAAAATTTTCAAGGGCATCTTCGCAACTATGCGTTCTTTTCGTTTTTCCCGGATAAGCCAAAATTCCGGTGGATTCAATCGCCTTTAATTTCGCAAGTCTAATTTTTCTTATTTCTTCAATCGTGCTCATATTAAACCTATTGCGCAATAATCTTTCTGCCGCAAATTTAATATTTTAGCTACAAAGTCAGAAAATATTCAATTTTCGCTACGAAAATTATTACGCAATATGTTTATTATATTTTAGCCTTTATTAAAATCTTTTGCAATAATATATATTTCTTTGCTTTGCCTTAAAACCGCCTTGGGCTTAAACCTTGTTGAAAAATTAAAATCTTTTTTAATTTCTTTGAAAAAATCATCGGATTCCGATCCTTCAAAAATTTTACAAACAAAATTTCCGCTCGGCATTAAAACGATTTTTGCTATTTCAAAAGCCCTAACGCAAAGTTCTAATGATTTACCGCTGTCAACGTTTTTTATTCCCGTTGTCTTGGGCGCCAAATCAGAGACAACCAGATCAAAATTTTTCTCTTTCAGGATTTCTTCCATTACGTCTTTTTTTTCAAAAAAAATATTTTTTGCCAATTCTATTTTTATATCATCAAAATCAATGCCAAAAACAACTCCCTCATCCCCCGTTCTTTCTGAAATATATAAAAGCCAAGAACCCGGAGCGCATCCCAAATCCAAAATCTTGTCTCCTTTTTTAATGAGGCGAAACTTTTCATCTATTTCTTTCAGTTTGTAGACCGAACGCGCCGGGTAACCTTCTTTTTTTGCTTTTTCCGTCCAAAATTCGTTTTTCAAATTTTTCCTGAACATAGTTCTAAGTTCAAAATTAAAAGCGAAAAGCTACAATTCAAAACCTTAAAATCACTTCCTCCATCACTTTCTTCTTCCTATCCGATGATCATCGGAGGGGATGATTAAGGAGGAGGTAGTTTTGAGTTAGTTAAAAAAAGAGGGCTTGATTGCAGCAATACAATTAAGCCCTATAACAATGCGCTGAGAATCACTTATACCAAATATCCAAAAGCATCTGGCAGAAAACATCAAGCGATTCTCTTTGGGCTTTGGCGGAACGAGTTGTCCACATTTCAGGATGCTTGTTGCCAGGAATATCTCCGGAGCCGCAAACTTCAAGAACGAAAATAAAATCATTGCTACGTTGTATTCGCCGCAAGAAATTTAGCATTCTTATCACGTTTTTGTCGCCGGGAAGAATAGACGAGTGATGCGCTACCTTCCCTTCGCAAATTTCGTGCCATTCGCCGCATCCGCATGAGCCGGCAATATGGTAGATATAAATATCTGGCCCCAAACATTCAATCTCTTCTTCCAAACTGCCGAAAGGAGCCGTTACTATAGGTGTAAATTCTTTCCTTAAAAAAAGCCCGCACTCTTTAATCAACTTCCCTTCCTCAATTGAAAGGTTTGGTGGTATTTTTCCTTCCAATTTGTCGTAAAAGCCGGAGCGTTGCGCGAAACCAAGCGCGATAGACAAATGCTCAAAATCAACCACAATATCGCAATCTGCCCCTCGTCTTAAAAAAAGCAAGCTGTCGCTCAAACTGCCAACCCTTATGCAAAGGCATGTTTCCATAACTTGCTGTCCGTCGTCTCCTTGAAAAAAATTCGCAGGTTGCTGGTAAATATTCGTAAAAGGAGTATTTTCAATTGCCACTCTTACGGACGGCCCGAAAAATTTCTTCAGGTCGCGCGCTATTTCAACAGTGCGGTTGAGGGCGTCGCCGTATTCGCCGGCTCCAAATCTTGAGATATATCTTTTTTCCCGGGAAGGCGGCTCCTCTTTATTTCCTCCCAACCTCATTCCGTGCAGAACGACATAATAAGGACTTGGATGCAGATATGTGATTCGGTTAAGTAAAAGTTTCGCCCAATTGCGGCTTTCCGGTGCGCACATCAAATTCACGAAATCGTAAGGCAGATGAATCGCGAATGGAAGATCGATTTTCACGCCGCGATCTCCAATAAAATCTTTTATTTCAAACCCGAATTCAACTCCCCTCTTTGTGAGTTCCTTGCACGCATCCATCTCAAACCAATTACTCTTCTCTTGCAACTGCATTACATTTGCCGGCATAAATACTTTCATACATCATCCTTTCATAGAAAAACCATATATAATCCGCATTTAGTTTGTTATAAAAACCGTCTTTGTCTGCAGTCTGTTTCTTGCCTTTATTCGCCGTATGCTTTGCGTATGCCTCATAATTGTAGCAAATTTGCGGCTGAAATTTGGAGAAAAGACCTGAAAATTCTTTTTTTATTGGGCATTTCATAATTCAAAGTAAATATTAAAAGAACTATTCTTGACATTATCACGAATAAATTTTTTTGCAACTATTAGCTATGTTAAAAATTATCGCCAATTAAAAACCACGATCGTGGTTTTTAATTGGCGATAAAATAATATGACGGGATATAATCCCGCCATATTGCGCAATCCCGCCATATTATGATCCCAAAAAAAAACAAATTAAATTTTTACCCTCTTTTAAATCCCAATTTTCCAATATATTCCTGCGCTTTTATTTTCGCGCATCTAAATTGGAGAATTTTTTTTGCTTTGAATTGGCGGTATATTTTATTCCTCATATCTAGCCACTCTTCAAATCGGATTATCCTTGCTCTGAAAAGCCAGACCAGAGACAAAGCTATAACCAAAGGCAAAAAGAAGGAATCAAAGAAAATATTATTAGTCAAGCCTGTTGAAATATCAGTCGGCGATTCTTTTTTTACAACAACTTTAGCAGTGTCTGAACTTGAAGAGCTGGTGGAATAAACCAACGCTGTATTGATAAGCTGAGTATCTCCAACGCTAAACATATTTTTATTCGCCACCTCTGCGTCAAAAGTGATTGTTTTTGATTGATAACTGTTAAAAGTTCCTAAATTCAACCCGGCGATCAAATCAGAGGACTGATAAACGCCGTCAATTTTAAGATTGTCCCTAAAAATTATCCTGTTTGGCAAGGCGTCTTTCAGAATTACATCTTGGACAGCAGAACTGTCGGCAGTGATTTTGATTGAAAATGAAAGCATTTCTCCTGGGTCGGCCGAAACAGAATCAAGCCAAGCTGTGCCGTCTGAAGTATTGCGGACTAATTTCTCAATTGTCAAATTTCCTTGTGGAACAGGCGTTACATTGACAATGACGCTATCAGAAGCAGAACCGCCGTCTCCTGAACAAATAATCATATAAGTTCTTGATAAAACCGCATTTCCGGCTGATTCGTTTCCGGATGTCGCTTTTGTCCCTGACCAACCGCCTGAGGCATAACAGGAATTGGCGTTAGTTGACGTCCATGATAAATTAACAAGAGAATTATACGCAACATTAATTGCTCCGTCATAGCCGTTTACTTTAATATCAACCGTAGGCAAAATCGGAACTGGCGTCTGATCCTTAATCTTAACATTCATAGAATCAAAATCACTCAAACCATAAGGATCGCTGACAGTCAAAATACAAACATAATTCATGTCCACAAAAACTGAAGGAGCGTTAAAAGTCGGCTGGCTGATATTGGGATTAGATAATGTTCCTCCTCCGCAAGACCAGGAATAGGTTATTAAGTCATTATCAGGGTCAGTGCCAGAACCCTCTAAAACAACTGATGCCAATTCTGCGACCTCTTTATCTTGTCCTGCATTTGCAATAGGAGGCATATTCTGGGTTACATTGACTGAGACGTTGTCTGTTGCGATCCCTCCCTGTCCAGCGCAGGAAATAGTATAGACCTTTGAAAAAGTAAGATTTCCAGTTGATTCAGATCCTGATGTTGCTTTTATCCCCGACCAATTTCCATATGCTTGGCAGGATGTTGCGTTAGTTGAAGTCCATGACAAGCTCGCTGGAGAATTATAAGCGATAGAAACAGGTCCGTCTGAACTATTCGCCTTGATATCAACTGTGGGCGAAACTATATTGCATTTTGTGGCGAAAGCCATATCTTGCCCATAATAAATAATTCCATTATCGTCTTTGGCTACTGCTCTGAAATGATAATTAGCGCAAGGAGTAAGTCCTGAAATATCCGCAGTAAAAGGCCCGTATTGAGGATAATTTTTCTGCTCAGAAGTTACTTGGCCATAAGATGTGGTCGTTCCGTATTGGAACCAGACAGTTGCTTTTTCCAATATCCCGCAAAGAGTTATTTGCCCCTTTAAGGTGGCAGATGTCTGTGTTATATTGCTTGCGCTTAAAGTATTTATATTAATAGGGGAAGAGCAGGCAAAAATTAAAACCGGCGCCATAATACCGGTTAAAAATAAAATCGCAAAAATTGATTTTTTTATAGTTGAATTTTTTGTTTTGTTTTGTGTTTGCATATAAATCATTCCCTACAATTTCTACAATACTTATTAAAGATAAGATCGCATTTTTAATAAGTATATAAGATTTTTTATGGGAAATATTATTATACTTTTTTCAGCTGCAAATTTGCTACAATTATTCGCCGTATGCTTTGCATATGCCTCATAATTATAGCAAATTTTCGTTTTGAAATTTAGAAAAAGGACCAAGAAAGCATTTCGTAATTCAAAGTAATATAGAATTATATTAGAATTAAATAAGATTAAATTTCGGCTTTTGCCTCCACAGCTATTCTTTTGTAATCCTTGCCCGGAGGCCAGCAAGAAATTAAGATTAGCACATTGTCGGAAGCTGTCAATGGTTTTGGCAAGTCCTCTCCTCTATCAAGAAAATATTTGCTTTGAACATTGTAAGTTATTTTCTGGCAATTATAATAAACAAAAATCTCTTCGCCGGCTTGAAGTTTGTTTAAGTTGCTGAATATCCAGTCGTATTTTGTTTTCGGCCAGTTCAATGGCGCGCTGTGACCTAAAATTAAAGTCTGCCCCGGCTCGCCAGGCATTGCGGAGTCGGGAAAATGAACAACCCCATTGTCTAAAGCCCCATAAACATCATTTTCTTTGTCTGTGAAAATCAAAGGCGCTGAAATTTCTATTTTAGGAATTTCTATCTGACTTGGACTGTCGCAAACTTCTTTTTCAACCGCCTTATTTCCGACTAACTGGTCTGCCTTGGCTATATTCTCTCCCCTACCAAAAAAATCAAAAGCTATTCCGGAAATAGCCCTATAATTAAAAATCCAGGAAACATCTGCCCAATTAATAAAAAGAAAAGCCGCCAAAAAGAAAAAAGCAAAATATTTCAAAAGCAATTTTATATTCTTTTTGTTCATAACATTGATGTATTTCAATATGACGGGAGCATCTCCCGTCAATCGTGACGGGAAATGCTCCCGTCATATTGGCAAATTTTATTATTTTTTATAACGCATTTTTCTAAAATCGTCAACTATTGACAAAACTAATGCTTCAGTTGCGGCTACTCGGTGGGTTGTCCACGGCAACAATCCGCGCCAAACTATAAAAGCTCTTAAAGTAGAAATACTTTGAGAGCCTATTTTTTTGCTTTAATTATTCCCCTCAAAACCGCTTCCGCTATCTCCTTTACCAGTGTCAAAGTCAGCTTCTCTTTTTATTTCTTCAAATTCATTTTCAATGACTTTGAGCCGTTCGCGGCTTATTTTTATAAGGGCAACCGCTTCCTTAACTTTTTTCAAGCCCTCTTCTACATCTATTTCTTCTTGTTTGTCAAACCAGCCGGTAATATCAGAAAGCCGTTTTAAGTTTTCAGTTAAATTTTCACCTGCTGTTTTTTCTTTATTCATTCTTTTTATTTTTAATAATAATATTTTTTATTTCCGACGAAATCTCGCCATCGCTTAGGGTAATATCTATATTTTCTCCGACCTTTGTCGCCTCAACTGTTTTTATAATTTTTTCTCTAACCATTGCGATGCTGTATCCCAGTTTTAATTGCCTCATTGGGTCGTTATCCCGCGCAATTCTGAAATCATTATCCAGCTCCCACCCAGCTTTTATTAACGCTTGGTTAAATCCATTTTTCACCAAGCCCCAATCCCCTTCTATTCCGGATTTTATATTCGCCATCGCGTCTTTTATCCTTTGAAAAAAGATATTAATTTTCGCTGACGCGTCTTTATATTTTTTAGAAATCAAATCCCAAAATTTTACGGCAATATCCGATGACTGCCTCAAAAACCCATTTGTCTCTTCCAGGCAATTGCGATATTTATCGCTGATGTCTATTTTATATCTTTCCAAAGATAGCTCCGCCTGCTCCCACGGCCTATTTAACAAATTAGCCGCGGCTGTCGGAGTTGAAACAGCGAAATCGGCGGCCAAAGCCAAAAGTGGCACATCTTTGTCGTGGCCTATGGCGGCTATTATTGGTACTGGAAAATTCGCCGCCTCCCTGACCAAAATCTCGTTATTAAAAGCCAACAATGCCTCCAAAGAGCCGCCTCCGCGCATTATCACCAATATTTCAATATCTTTTTTTCTAAAAGTTTTTATGGCTGAAAGTATATCCCCCACCGCCAACTGCCCCTCAACCCGGGAATCAATCATTTTCACCTTAAAATTAAATTTCGCCAGATTATTAAGGAAATCCGCCAAAACCGCTCCTTGTTTTGAAGTGATAATCCCAATCTTCTGAATATAATCAGGAATTTTTCGTTTTCTTTCAAAAGCGAAAATCCCTTCGCTTTCCAGCTTCGCTTTCAGCCGCTCGTATTCTTTTTTCAGAGCGCCTTCTCCTGCAAGCTCAATCGTATCCGCTATAAAAGAAATTTTCCCGGAAGGCGGATATATTTCTGGCCGTCCGGAGGCGATAATTTTCAAGCCGTCTTTAAGATTAACTCCTAAAATTCCATACCTTGATTTCCAAATTACGCAATTCATCACATTTCCGTTTTTTTCGTCTTTGAGTGAAAAATAGACATGTCCGCTGGACCAGATTTTAACCTCGCTCGCCTCTCCGATAATTTTCGCCTTGAAGACCATCAAGCTTTCATTGAGAATTTTGATATATTCCGAAACAGTAAAAACATTTTCTTCGCTCAAAATATTTTCTCTTTTTTTCGCCTCGCCGAATAATGTATTATTCTCCATAATTTATTTATATCTTTTTTCGCCCTAAAAAACAAGGAAATAATAGCCACTTTACTACAAATCAGACAAAAACTTTCACGTTCCAGAGCGTGAAAGTTTTTGCTTTGTTCACACCACATCCTAAATTTCTTATATATACTTTGAATTGCAAAATGCCAAATAAAAAAAAGAATTTCGTAATTCAAAGTAATTAATTTAAAAAATAAAAAAGAGCGGTTGGAAGAACCACTCTTTGCCGACCGACAACAGCAGGAAACGAGTTAGAAAAAATCCTCCTCCCCCTCTCTTGGATCCTCGCCCTTTTCCGGAAACGCCAGGGCAATAACCGCCAAGGCGATAACGAGAAATGGGGAAATAATCCGCTCCAACAATTTTCTGCCAATTTCGGCCAAACCTGCTAAAAGAGCTACTGTATTCTTCATTTCATTCCCCTTTCAAAAACCGTTTCGTTTCATGTTATTCAGGCTGTCAGAGGTCAGACCTCTGGTTATTTCTGCCTTCGCGCTTTAGCGCGATCCTGTTTGGTAAGATATTTTTTCCTCAGCCGCACGGATTTCGGCGTTATTTCCAAATACTCGTCTTCCCCCATAAATTCCAATCCCTTGCCAATAGTAAGCTCGTAAAAAGGCGTCAAATCAATAGCGTCGTCTGAGTATGCGGCGCGCACATTAGTAAGATGTTTTCCTTTTGTGGGGTTAACAGACATTTCCTCTCCCTTTGAAGTATTGCCAATCACCATTCCATTATATACTTGCGTCCCAGGACCGATATAAAGAATGCCTCTTTCCTGCAAACTCCATAAAGCGTATCCAATGGCCTTGCCGTCTTCCATTGAAGTCATTGAGCCCACTGATTTTTTCCGTATCTCTCCGGCATAAGGCCTGAATCCAATAACGCGGGAAGAAAGAATGCCAAGCCCTTTCGTATCAATAACAAATTGATTTTTATAACCAAGAAGCCCGCGAGTGGGACCTTCAAAATAAAGACGCTCGTTTTCTTGATTGTCATTCATGCTTTTCAAAAAAAATCCGCGACTGCCCAGCCGTTCAATAATAACGCCCTTATACTCTCCCGGCGTGTCAACAATTACCTCTTCAAACGGCTCTATTTTAATTCCATTTTCTTCCTTAAAAATAACATGGGGTTGGGAAACCTGAACTTCGTAACCGGACCGTCGCATATTTTCCAGCAGAATTTCAATATGCAATTCTCCCCTGCCCGAGACCTTGAAATTATCCAACGAATTAAAATCAACTTTCAAGCCAACATTCACTTCCAGCTCCCGCATAAGATATTCCCGTATTTCCCTTGAAGTAACATGGTTGCCCTCCTTACCGGAGAAAGGAGAATTATTAACTAAAAATGAAAGAGTTATAGTCGGCTCGTCAATAGCAATAGCAGGTAGAGGCTCTACATTTTCGTCTGATGTTATTGTTTCCCCAATGTAAATATCGGAAAGTCCGGCGATGAGAACAATATCTCCCGCAACAGCCTGCTGCGATTCAGTCCTCTCCAATCCGCTGAATGTGAAAATTTTCGTAATGCTTCCTGATCTGCTTTCGCCGTCCGACTTTTTTATAAAAACTTTTTGACCAGCGGAAACAATACCCTGATAAATTCTGCCGATCGCTAGCCGTCCCATAAAATTATCATATGCAAGATTAAACGGCTGCAATAAAAGCGGCCTTTTTTCCAGCTCGCTGTTGGAAGCGCAGGGCACATATTTCAAAATTGTCTCCAAAAGCGGAGTTAAGTCATTTGAGTCCTCTTTTAATTCTAATTTGGCGATTCCTAAACGGCCAATGGCATAGACAATTGGAAAATCCAACTGCTTGTCGTTGGCTCCCAGTTCCATAAAAAGTTCCAACACCTGCTCCTCGCAACGGGCAGGATCAGCCGCTGTTTTATCAATTTTGTTTATAACCACAATGGGTTTTAATCCCAGTTCCAACGATTTTTTTAAAACAAAACGGGTCTGGGGCATTGGGCCTTCCTGGGCGTCAACTAAAAGAAGAACCGAATCAATTGACCGCAAAACTCTTTCCACTTCAGAACCAAAATCAGCGTGGCCTGGCGTATCAACAATATTTATTTTAGTTCCGCGAAAAAAAACAGCGGCATTCTTTGAATAAATGGTAATGCCGCGCTCTAATTCAAGCGCGTTTGAATCCATTGAAACACCCTCCTGACCGACTCCGGTCTGGCGCATCAATGCGTCGGTTAAAGTTGTTTTCCCATGATCAACATGGGCGATAATCGCTATATTCCTAATTTCCATAAAAACAATTTACCTTATTTCTGGCGATTCTATTCCAAGATATCTGTGCGACTATCTGGTAGCAACACAATGGTGCGACTACCAAATAGCAACACACTCAATCACACCCTGAATAAAAAAAGGTCATAAAAGACCATAGCCAAACTTATTTTTATGATAATATAAAACTCCTTCCGCGTCAAACTTTTTATATATACCAACCCTAAAATCGAACAAAAAGTCCGTTGCTATGTAGCAAATGGACTTTTGGAATTTTTCCGCAACAGAATATCTTCCTTCGCTCCTCGCGCGCAATTTATCATCAATTAAAAACCACGATCGTGGTTTTTAATTGATGATAAATTTTGACTAAAATAAAAAAACTGCCGATGAAAATTGGCAGTTTTGATTTCCCTACGAAAACGGCGCTATTTTTTCCGTTAAAAATCTCTCCAACGCTTCCGCTTTTTGAGATAAGGAAATTTGAACTCGCGGATTTGGCCCATTCCCCGACGATTGAAAACCCTGAATTTAAGGTCAAGATGTTTTTTGCTTTTCTTTAACGCGAAGACAAAATCCCAAGAGCAATCCCAGAGATTGTGTTTCTTGCTGTCTTCGCAAATAACTTTCCGGCTAAATACCGCAAGCTCTCGACTCAAAACCTCGTTCGTCGCGCTATCCAGCGGTTCAATATACCAAACATACTTTCTCTTTGTCATGCCATTTTCTCCTTATCAAAATAAAATGAGCTTTCGTTTAATCTCTTGCTAAACTTCCAATATTACGGGAACACTTCCCGTAGCAACTACGGGAAGTGTTCCCGTAATATTAATATTGGTTTTCCGGCGCGTCCTGCGCGGTTACTTTTTCCATTGTGATTGGAGAAAGGGGCTTATCGTTTGCGTCTGTTCTTGTTTTGGCGATTGCGTCCGCGACTTCCTGGCCGGAAAGGACTTTACCAAAAATAGTGTAATTATTGGGCAGTGGCTTGTCTGCAACCATAATAAAAAACTGGCTGCCATTGGTGTTGGGACCCGCATTAGCCATCGCGACAGTTCCTTTCACATAACCAAGTTTGTAGGATTCTGTTTTTGGATTAAGCTCGTCTTCAAAAGAATATCCAGGCCCTCCCCTGCCTGTGCCGGTCGGATCTCCGCCCTGAATCATAAATCCGTCTATTACCCTGTGAAATATGACATTATCATAAAATTCTTTATTTACAAGAGTGATGAAATTATCAACGGTTTTGGGCGCGTCCGCGTCATAGGTGGTAAAACGAATTTCTCCCATATTGGTTTTGATGGTTATTATGTGGCTCATATTTTTTAAAACAGCTTCGTTCCCCTCTTCAGGGCCGGCTTGCGGCTCATTATTGTTGTTATTATTTTCCTGCAAATTTGCCTGCCCGTTGTTCGTTTGATTATTCTGATTAATTTTTCCCGATGGCTTTTCTCCCCGTTTACTGTAAATAATCAAAGCCAAAAGCGTTAAGGCGATTATTGCGATAATAATATATTTTTTCTGCATAGCGCGGTTAAAAAGCGGAGTATATCAGCCACGATCGTGGCTGATATACTCCGCTTTACATTTACTTTTTTCTTTTTCGGAATATAAGTATAACCAAAATAAAAAACAATAAGGCGTAAAGGGAAAGCGCGCCAAAAGCATAAATAATATCAGAATATCCCAGTCCCTTTATAATAACATCCCTTAAAGCGTCAACAGAAAAAGTTAAAGGCAAAATTTCCGCCACTGTTCGGATATAATTTGGCATGCATTGAACTGGAAAAAATACTCCGGAAATAAACATTAAAGGAATGGCTATAAAATTGGCGATAGCCTGAGATTCAAATTCCGATTTTCCAATAATAGAAGCCGCTAAAGCCAATCCTATAAACGGCAAAGCGGTAAAAACTTCTAACAATATTACCAGCCAGATAGACCCGCTGATTGGTATATTGAATAAAATATTTCCGGCAGCCAAAACTAATATTCCGGAAATAGACGCCAAAACAATATAAGCTAAATATTTGCTGATTAAAAAAAGCCAAAGAGGAGAAGGCGCGCTTAAAATCCTTTCCAGGCTCCCAAGTATTCGCTCCCTAATAACCCCCATAGACGCGACATTAAGCGAGATAAACATTATTCCTATTGCAATAATTCCCGGGAATAAATAGCCGACAAATCCGAAATCTTCTTTGTAGAGATTTATCCTCTCCACAAAAACGCCTCTATCTCCTTTTAATTTATTTGTCAATGTGTTTAAAACAGGCCCCTCGGCTAAAGGATTGGAATTATCCACCACTATAAAAGTTTTAACATCATACCCAGACATTGTCGGATAAATTCCTAACATATAATTTTCTCCCGCCACTAATTCTCTCAAGATAGAATCGTCCCCTTTTTTGATTGTTATGCTAAAATATTCAGAAGAAATTCTCTCTTTAACGGAATCAACTAATACCTGGTTATTCCCGTCTTCCAAAATCACGACAGGAGCGCGCTTTATCTCTAAAAATCCTCCAGGAAAAGAAACGCCGAAAACCACCAAAATAGTAAATGGCAAAACAATCCAAAAAATCAACCCGGCCGGCTTTCTTATAATAACCAGATATTCTTTAACAATATTCTGCCAAATAATTTTTAGATATTTCATATTTTACAGGCCTACTGCTATTATTTAGTCAAATTTAAATAAACATTTTCAAAACTGTTTTTGCTCTTTGTCTGAGACAAATCATAGACATTGCCGAAAACTTTTTTTCTCAGTTCATCTGGCCCGCCAAAACCGGCTAACTTTCCCCGATTTAAAATAATTACTTCGTCGCATTCATCCGCTTCTTCCATATAATGAGTGCTTATTAAAATGGTTTTCCCCTGACTTTTCAATCCCTTAAACAGATTCCAAAATTCCACTCTGATGGCCGGGTCAAGCCCTATTGTCGGCTCGTCTAAAATAATAATTTCCGGGTTATGAAGCAAAGAGCAAGCAACCGCCGTCCTTCGCTGAAATCCTCCGGAAAGCTTTTCTATTCTTTGCTTTTTCTGATCTTTAAGCCCTAATTTTTCCAATAAATCATTTATTTTACGATTAAGCAGTTTTCTATCGCAAACCCCGAATACCGCGCCGAAATAATATAAATTTTCATAAACAGTCAAGTCGGGAAATAAAGCGTTCTGCTGAGGCAAATAACCGAGCATCTCTTGAATTTTTGATAAATTGCGCGACAAATTTAAGCCATTAATTTCCACCTCGCCGTTAGTCTGCCTTAACAATCCGCAAATCATGCGCATAGCCGTAGTTTTTCCTGAACCATTGGGACCCACCAATCCAACAATGCGATTTTTCTCAATGGATAAATTAAGGGAATCAACCGCTAAATTTCCATTATATCTTTTAGATAAATTTTTCGTTTTTATTATTTCCATATTTTTATTTTACCAAAAAATAATTTTTCAAACAACCTTAATTTTGCGCAACAATTTAGGATAAGACAAAAATGCGCCTCGCGATGAAGCCGTAAGGCAACCTTTCAATCTTATCCTTGTTGGCTGCCGATAAAAAACAGCAACAAACTTTTGAAATTATTCTTCCGAATTTGATTCACAAATGCAAGAAACGAAACCTAAACTGACGAATTGCCCGCCCCGCTTAGCGGCTGCGGGCAGGAAAACTCAACGGCGAGCGGGCAAAATTCCTTCCTCCAAACCCTTTCTTTTTAGCCGCCCGAGCAAGGCGGGAAACGCAAACTTTACAATGTGGCTGCCGGGCTAGGATTCGAACCTAGAATATTCTCCTCCAAAGGGAGATGTCCTACCATTAGACGACCCGGCAATGTCTTCAATCCACTATTATTTTTTACTCCTTTGGGTTGATAAAATCAACAGTTGCAAGCTCTAAGGGCAATTGAGGAATTGAGGAATATTTTGTTTTATTTTCAACGTCTAAAAATAAATTCAATGCTGTTTGGATTTCTTTTTGGCTAAATTTTTCAACTTGCGCTTTCATTTTCTCCTGGTCTTCTTTCGCTAAGCCGATTAAAATCGGATTAACGGAATCCATGCTTATTTTCAATATAAGCACTTGCCTCAAATAGCGGATAAGCGCTTTGGAAAATTCCTGCGGGTCGTAGCCCTTTTCAAAAATATCTTGCAAAAGTTTCAACGCCCCGGCTGCGTTCTTTTCGCGCAACAAATCAACGAATTTACCGATTATTTCCACATCGGCTATGCCAAGCAATTCCTTTATGTCTTTTATCTTTATCTCTCTATCTTTTCCCAAATCGCCGGCAAAAGCCAGAACCTGGTCAAGCAAACTTTCAGCGTCTCTTATTGAACCGCCGGAATTTAAGGCGATAAGCTCTAAAGCCGATTTTTCAAATCTGGAATTTTCTCTGTCGGAAATAAATTCTAACCTGCTGGTTATTTCCGCCAAATTAAGTTTTCTGAAATCAAACCTCTGACAACGGGAAATTATAGTTGAAATCATTTTATGAATCTCGGTCGTGGCTAAAATGAAAATAGCGTGATTAGGCGGCTCTTCCAATGTCTTTAACAACGCGTTTGCCGCTTCCTTAGTTAATTGGTGACATTCGTCAATCACGAATACCTTGTATTTTTCTTTGACTGGCGCGAATTTAACGCCGTCCCTCAATTCCCGTATTTCATCTATACCCCTATGGCTTGCGGCGTCAATTTCAATAAAATCCAAAGACCTTGTTCCCATAATTTCAAGGCAAGAGGAGCACTTATTGCACGGCTCAAAATTGCGCGGCTTTCTCTCGCGGCAATTAGCCGCTTTTGCCAAAAGTCGAGCTATCGTTGTTTTTCCTGAACCGCGGGGACCCGAAAAAATATAGGCGTGGGAAATCGCGCCCAAAGAAATGGCATTTTTAATTGTCTGGACAACATGCTCCTGTCCGGTAATTTCAGCGAATGTCTGAGGCCGGTATTTGCGATATAAAACCAAATTAGCCATGGGATAACCCCCCTCCTTAATCCTCCTCCCCCTCAAAGAGGTGGAGGAGGTGGGGGAAAAATTATTCTATTCTTAGTTATTTCTTAAAGACAAAAAACTTATAGCCAATGAAATTCCACGCGGAAGCGATAGCAATTCCCGCTATTTTGCCGACATTCCCCAAAACCAAAGGATTCAATCCCAAGCGCGCTCCAATAACATTTACAATAATATGGGCTATTCCTATCTGAATGCCCGCGCTTATTGCGGTAATCGCGAAAAACAAGCCGAATTCAGAGCCGACTTTATCCGCGCTAGATTTTTCAAAAGCCCAAAACTTGTCAACAAAATATTTTACAGAAGTGGCGATTATAAAAGAAATGCTTACGAAAATAAGATACTTGATTCCGCTTGTGGCGTTAAAATATTCCATTAAGCCGTTTAATATAGCTAAATCAAATACAGCGAATAAAGCTCCTATCAAAAGAAATTTTGCCAACTGGAAAACAAAAATGAATTTCTTGCCGACAAAATAAGCGAGCCAGAGGCAGAATAAACTCAATATAGGAAAAATAATCGGCAAAAGCCAATACAAAAAAGTAAACTCCACTTGGGAATTTTTTAATAGCCAATCAAAGAGCAGAGCAACTCCCTCGCCCGCGGCTAACGACAAAACGATATCAATTTTTTTCATAAATTTTAAAAGTTAATTTGCTATTTTTTATCTTAACATAAACCTGCCGCCCTGAAAAGAATGGATTTTTACTGGCAATATGATATAATAAAAATACCTTGAATATGATGAAAATATACAATACTATTACAAGAAAAAAAGACATTATCTCGGCGGAAAAGGGGAAACAGATAAATATGTTTGTGTGCGGACCAACTGTTTATGATTTTTCTCATTTGGGCCACGCCAGAACATACCTTGTTTTTGACGCTTTCGCAAAATACTTAAAGCAAGAAGGATTTGTTGTTTTTTATTTGCAGAATATTACTGATATTGACGACAAAATAATCGCCCAGGCAAAAGAAAAAGGAATTACTCCATCAAAGCTCGCCCTTGATTTTGAAAAAGAATACCTGAGAGATATGAAGGAAATAAAAATCAACAGTGTTGACAAATACGCTAAAGCAACAGAACATATCAAGGAAATAATAAGCCAGATAGAAAAACTGCTGAACAATGGTTACGCCTATAAAACAGGAGACGGCGTATATTATGATATTGTTAAATTTAAAAATTACGGGCGGCTGTCAAACAGAACAGCTCTCCGGACGCAGGACGCTGTCTCAAGAATAGATGAAACAAAAACCAAAAAAAATAAAGGTGATTTCTGTTTATGGAAACTCTCAAAGCCGGAAGAGCCGGAATGGGAAAGCCCTTTTGGCAAAGGAAGGCCTGGCTGGCATATTGAAGACACGGCAATCGTGGAAAAATACTTTGGACCTCAATATAGCATCCATGGCGGATCCAGGGATTTGATATTCCCCCATCATGAAGCGGAAATAGCCCAGATGGAAGCAATCAGCGGAAAACGGCCAATGGCAAAATACTGGCTCCACACCGGTTTCTTAACCATAGAAGGTCGGAAAATGGCAAAATCATTAGGCAATTTCATCACCGTAAGGGATTTTCTCCAAAAATATTCGCCGGAAGTATTGAGGTTTTTGGTCTTGAAAGTTCTTTGGCGCTCGCCCATTGATTATTCAGAAAAGTCGGCCGAGGAAGCGAAAGCCGGTTTGGAAAAAATCCATGAGTTTCTTGACAGATTGTCGGGAATAAAAATTACAAAAACAGACGGAGAAGGAACAGGACAAAGAATTTTGGAAAAAAATAAAGCGGATTTTTACCGTTTCTTAGACGACGATTTTAATACCCCCAAAGCGATTTCTTCTATATTTAAAATAATCAAAGAAATAAATAAACTCATTGACAAAAATTTAATCAGCAGAGATTGGGTCATTGCTATTATTTCTTTTTTCCAGGAAGCTAATAAAATTTTTGGAATTCTCGGGAAAAACAAAAAATTCCCTGTCCCCTCTCCTGTAAAAAAATTATCTGCGGAAAGGGAAAAATTCCGGAAAGAAAAAAAATGGCGGGAGGCGGATAATATCCGAAAAAAAATTGAAGCACTCGGCTGGAAAATTGAAGATACAGACAAAGGAGCGGTATTAACTAGAAAATAATTATTGGAAAATAGAAAACTATCTGATTTCTTATTTCTATTTTCTATTACCAATTTCCGATTTCTATCAACTAATTTCCGTGATTCACGAAATAAAAAGGGTTCCATCCGTGGAACCCTTTGCCGCTTCTGTGAGGGCGTAGGCGTTACTTGTCAACCACACGCACGAGTGGCAGCAAGCGAGAGACAATCTTGTCGCTCACGATCATCATCTCTGCCCCTATCGGGAGGCGATGGTTGTCTGCCAACCGCCGTATGGCGGTCGCCAATCTTCCTCTCCAAAAATGAAGAGGCGCTCTGTCTTTACTTCTGTTTCTGCTCATCTGGGTTCTCCTTAAGAAAAGATTTGCGTATCATATAGAAACCATTCTTCTATCTCTGGATGTATTGCGGCATAAGCATCCTCCACGGCCTGCCGATCTCCCGCCCCCAGCTTGCTCTCATCAGCAACCGCGTCAACGGCCTGTTTCAAGGAATACCCCTTACAGACCAAGAATGAAACTCTCCTTGCCATCATTCTAATCTTTTTCTCTACCATATTTGGTTCCTTTCTTTGCTTATTTTTTTCGCGTCTATCCCCTACTATATTTTAGGGTGCTGTTATGAATATAGCATACCCATTGAAAATGTCAATATGTTGCATTTTCCATTTTTAATATAGAATAATTTTGTATCACCTAACGAATGTCCACCATAAGCCACGAAATTTCTTCTAACTATTTTGTTTCGGCTTAAAGGCGAGCCAAAACAAAAATTTTGAGGCATACTGAAAAATGAAAGTCCAAAAAAAAATTTGGAAAAGAGTAGCCCAAACCAAAACACAAAGAGTTGAAGAAATTTCGTGGATTAGGGCGGCTAACGTATGGCAGACAATTTTCAAAATAAAAGCTCTAACTTGGCAGGAAAACTTCCCCCTCAAAATACAGAAGCGGAAAAATCGCTTTTGGGATGCCTAATGATTGACAAAAACGCTATTTTCAAAGTGGCGGATTTTCTCCAGCCCAGAGATTTTTACAAACAATCATACCAGAAAATTTATCAATCTGTTTTAGAACTTTTTGAGAAAGGCGACCCTATTGACCTACTGTCGCTCTCTGTCCGCTTGAAAGAAAAAAACATTCTTGACGAAGTCGGAGGAAACAGTTGCCTTACCGAACTTATAAACGCTGTGCCGACCGCGACCCATGTCTTGAATTACGCCAAAATAATCCAAAGAAAAAGAATCCTCCGCGACTTGATCGGGGTAAGCCAAGACATAAACCAAATGGGATACGACGAAGAAGAAGATATTGATGTGCTTCTGGATAAGGCGGAACAGAAAATTTTCAGCATTTCCCAGCATAGCTTGACTCAGAATTTCACGCCCATCAAAGCGTCGCTGGAAGAAGCCTTTGAAAGAATTGACAAGCTCTCAAAACATCAAGGAGCAATTCACGGACTGCCTACTGGGTTTAAGGATTTAGACAATATATTAGCCGGGCTCCAAAAATCAGATTTCATAATTTTAGCCGCCCGACCGTCCATTGGAAAATCAAGTTTGGCGATGAATATCGCCACCAACATCGCAATAAACAACAAAGTCCCTGTCGGGATTTTCAGCTTAGAAATGTCAAAAGAGCAGGTAGTAGACCGCTTGATAGCAACACTCGCTAATATTGATTTGTGGCGATTAAGAACAGGACGGCTTTCCAGTGAAGGAGAAAATAATGATTTTGCCAAAATTCAGCACGCAATGGGTCTTCTTTCTGAAGCCCCGATTTATATTGACGACGCGGCTATCACCAATGTTCTTCAAATGAGGGCAATGGCAAGGCGGCTTCAGGCAGACAAGGGATTGGGGCTTATTGTTATTGATTATCTCCAGTTAATGGAGCCAAGAAACACAATGTCCGGATTGGTCCAGCAGGTCTCGGAAATTTCCCGCTCGTTGAAAGGTCTGGCAAGGGAATTGAATGTTCCTGTGCTTGCCCTGTCCCAGCTTTCCCGCGCAGTAGAGCACAGAACTCCCCAAATTCCAAAATTAGCCGACCTTCGTGAATCCGGATCACTAGAGCAGGATGCGGATATTGTGCTTTTGATATACAGAGAAGACAGATATTTCCCGGAAACAGCCAGGAAAAATATCGCGGATATTATCGTCGCAAAACATAGAAACGGTCCTGTCGGAAAAGCAGAGCTTTATTTTGACGACCAGCGGGTCTGCTTCAGAAATCTGGAAAAACATGAATACACAGAGTGAGCCGAATTTAATTAAAAATTACGAATCATGAATTATGAATTTTACGGTCGGTTCGTCTTCCATAATTCTTGATTCATAATTCGTAATTCAAACTATCAATGTTCTCCCCTGCCATTCAAAAACTTATCAGTTTATTTTCAAAATTCCCCGCAGTTGGCCCCCGCGCAGCCAGCCGTTTTGTTTTTTATTTGATTGGGTTGCCTCAGGAAAAATTTAATGAATTAATAAACTCTCTGGCGGATTTAAAAAATAAAATAAAGATATGCTCTTTTTGTTTTAATCCTTTTGAAAACAAAATGGGAAACGAACAATGCCTTTGTCCGATATGTCAGAATCATTCACGGAATAAAAATATGCTTTGCGTGGTTGAAAAAGAGAATGATTTAATTTCAATTGAAAAATCAGGAAAATACAACGGCCTTTATTTTATTTTGGGCGGAATAATTCTCGGGCTAAAAGAGGAAGAATTAAAAAAAATAAGGATAGCTGAGCTGGAAGAAAGAATTAAAAATCCGAAAAAATACGAGCCTAAAGCAACAATAAAAGAAATCATACTGGCGACAAACCCGATTCCGGAAGGAGAAGCAACTGCTCTGCTTATTGAAAGGAGAATAAAATCACTCCAACCAGAAAGCGGAGTTGAAATCCCAAAAATAACCCGGCTCGGAAGAGGCCTGCCCACCGGCGGAGAACTAGAATACGCAGACGACGAAACCCTTTCCGGCGCCCTTGAAGGCAGAAAATAATCCCCACTCTAACAAATAAAAAATCAACAAACCTTAAAATTCTTGACTACTATTACAAGCGATCGCATTTTTAAGTAGTCAATTTAATTTATTGGAAAAAAACGAATCACTATGGGCTTACGACCATAGTACCTATCCACCACAATCCTTGCGGATTGTCCCGCCTTCGGCGGGATTATCTGCATCCCCCCGCGCTTCGCGCAGAGAATTAAAATAGGTAGATAAGATACAACAAAAACAATCGTGAACTATAACTGTTCTGTATACAGAACAATACTGTGTAGCAATGGAATTTTATGCTATTTCTATATTAATATACTTTGCAAAATCCAAACTCTTTTTTTTGAGGAAAATTAGTGATAACATAAAATAATACTGATAAAAAAATAATAACGGCTGGAAACAACAATATGGAATTTATTATAGAAAATAATTCAGAAAAAAATGTAACCAATGCAACGAGAAAAATTGGATATTTTTATCTGCCACAAAGGGAAGAAGGAAACGAGAGAAGTTTCGTAAGGCCATTGCAAAGAAGCGGGTATCCAAGATTTCATTTTTACTTAAAAATGAGCCCTAACGGGAAAGGGCTGATTTTCAGTTTGCATCTAGACCAAAAAAGACCTGTCTATAAAGGAACAACCGCCCATTCCGGCGAATACGACTCCCTTCTCGTAAAACAAGAATCCGAGAGAATAAAGAAATCCCTCGGTTAACATATTCCAATAAAAATATAGTATTTATCATAGTTCGTTTGCGCTCTTTTAACAACTACACAACAATCATACTTGGAGGTGAATTAACATGATGAATGAAAAAATCGTCAAAGGGACATCCGTTATGATTATATGGGGATCATATCAAGGGAAAAGGGGTAGGGTAATAAACGAATATCCGGCGGAGCTTGGAAATGATCTCGTCGAGATTAAACTTAATGAGGGAATTTGTATCTGTCTGGAAAGAAAGCATCTGCAAGAAGAAATTGACGACGAAGAATAGATGGGAGTCGATGGATCCTCTGAATAAGATCTATTGCGCGCGCATTAAGCCCGAACTCAGTCGGGCTTCTTTTTTTAATTAAAAATGATAAAATTAGTAAAAATAAATATGATAAACACAAATAAAGAAATTGCTGAAATTTTTTACGACATAAAAAAACTTCTGGATATTAAAGGCGATTCTTTGTTTAGAATAAGGGCTTATGAAAAAGCAGGGAAAATATTAGAAAATTTGCCAGAAGATGTCAAAAAAATTTACAAAGAAAAAAAATTAAAAGGGCTTAAAGAAATATCGGGCATCGGCATTAGCAGCGCCAAAAAAATTGAAGAATACATAAAAAAAGGAAAAATAAAATATTACGAAAAGATGAAAGAAGAAACCGCTATCCGCCAGATAATAACTTGTTTTTTCGCCACAAAAGGGTTATCTTTAGAGCAATTAAAATACAGCGCTAGAAAAAGAAAAATAATTTATTCGCGCTTTACAAAACCAGCCAAGCAGCTTCTAGAGCTCGCCTGTTCAATAGAAAAAGCCGAAGCAGCAATCAATAAAGTGGCGGAATGGGCGAAATCAAGAAAACTTGATTACGCCATTGAAACCGTATTCAAAAAATGGTTAGAACTAGACCAATTGAAGCCAAAAGAAATAGTGAAAAAGCCGTTTTTTCGGAGCAAACCAATGATCTGGTCGGAAACAAAAAGAAAATGGTATGTCATAGGATGCGGCGGGGAATGGCTGGAATTCGCCGGTAAAGACATTGATATTGAATGGAAAAATTAAACCAACCATAAAAAGCGGAGTATATCAGCCACGATCGTGGCTGATATACTCCGCTTTAATATTAAAATAATAAAAATGATGAGTAAAAATTTAAAAATCGTATTTATAGGGACGCCGGAGTTTGGCGCCGTTGTTTTGGAGAGACTTATAAAAAATAATTACAAGCCAATTTTGGTTATCACGGCTCTTGACAAACCGGTTGGCAGAAAACAAATCATCACTCCCCCGACGGTAAAGCTCGTAGCTCAAAGATATAACATTCCCGTAGCCCAACCCGCCAAAATTAGAACTTGGAATATAGAACCCAAAATTTTGAAACCGGATTTACTGATTGTGACGGCTTATGGACAAATTATTCCGAAAAATATATTGGACATTCCAAAATTCGGCTGTTTAAATATTCATCCATCCTTATTGCCAAAATACAGAGGCGCGTCCCCTATCCAAAATACTATTTTGAATGGAGACCGAAAAACAGGAGTTACCATAATACTAATGGATGAGAGAATGGACCACGGACCAATTCTCGTAAAGCGGGAATTGGAAATCCCCCGCCTTCGCCAAGGCTTCGGCGGGCAAGCAAATCCAAAAATAACCTATCAAAAACTTCACGACGAATTGGCGAAACTGGGAGCGGAACTTTTGATAGAAACAATTCCGAACTGGATAGGCGGGAAAATAAAACCAGAATTGCAGGACGGATCAAAAGCGACTTACACAAAAATAATAAAAAAAGAAGATGGAAAAATTAATTGGAGTAAAACAGCCGAAGAAATTGAAAGGCAAATCAGGGCATTCAATCATTGGCCTGGAAGCTTTAGCGAAATCTCAAATTTCAAATCTCAAACCTCAAAACCAAAATGTAAAATTATAAAAATAATAAAAGCTGAAATCGGCAGACTAAAATCAAAAAACAAACCTGGAAAGATTTTCCTATTGGAAAATAATGAATTGGCGGTGATGACTGGACAAAATTGTTTAATTTTGCAAAAATTACAAATTGAAGGAAGAAAACCTATTACAGCGGAAGAATTTATAAGGGGACATAAATATATTATCGGAAAAATTTTTGATTCTTAAGATTTAATTTTTGAATTTATTATGTTAGACCACACTCAATTAAAAAAAAGCGTGAGAATAATTATGGACAGCCAGCCGTATGAAATTTTGGAATCAATGCCAATGAAAAAAGCCCAGCGTCGGGTGGTAATTCAGGCGCGAATAAAAAACCTAATAAACGGCAATGTTTGCGAAAAAAATTTCCACCAAGGCGATGTTTTTGAAGAAGCGGAATTGGAAAAATTCCAAATAAAGTTTCTTTACTCCCATAAAGGAAAATATGTTTTCTGCGAAATAGATAACCCCTCAAAAAGATTTGAATTTTCAAAGGAGCAAATAAGCAAGGTGGCAGATTTCTTGAAACCGAATCAAATAGTTGACGGATTTATGTTTGAAGGAAAAATAACTGATATTTGTCTACCGATAAAAATACAATTAAAAATTTCTCAAGCGCCTCCAAATATTAAAGGAGACACCGCCCAGGGCGGAACAAAAAACGCCACCTTGGAAACAGGAAAAGAGATCAATGTTCCTTTATTCGTTGAAGAGGGCGACACCATTGAAATTAATACTGAAACCGGCGAATATGTAAAGCGAGTGGAAAAAAACAGAGTAAAGACATCTGTTTTCATTTAAGATATCCCCATGTCTGAAGTAAATCAGAATCGCGATACCATTTTAATCCAATATCCGTTCTGTAATACATATTTTGAAGCATTATATTATTTATCCTTCCGTATACTTGTTTCCTGACCTCCTCAACGGTATTGCCAGAGCCGGTAATGACCAAAACATATCCGTCGCTTCCTGCAACACACCAAGCGCCATTTATTATTTTAACATCTCCCAAGCGCACTCCGTCTAAATTCGGTTTCTTAAAAAGGATTGACAAGTCCCTGTATATGAAATTTTCTTCGTCGTCAAAAAATGGAAAAGGCGGAACAGCGAGAACAACTCCCATCTGAAAGCCCTTTTTTATTTTTAATTCAAACTGTTCTTTTTTAGCAAGGCAATAAAGGAAATCCCCCACACCGGAAACAATTCCTTCAATCTGAATACTGATAGTCGGATAGCCAAAACGGCAGGTAAACTCCAAAGGATAAATTCCTTTTAAATTGGCGATGCAGTTTATATCAATATAGCCGGCATAACCGGATTTTTTTAAATTTTCTTTCATTTTTAAAAGCGTGGCGCTGAAAATTGTATTAGGATCAGACCAATACATAAGTGTCCCCATTTCCCCGGTATAAGGCCCTATGTCTCCGGGAAATAATTTTTTATGTTCAAAGTTGATGTTTATAGGATAAATAAAGTCGTCTCCATTAAAAAAAAGCTCCTACCGCCACTTCAACCCCCACCGCCATTTTTTGAATTTGAAATTCTTTTATTTTTTTTGCCCATGATTTTTTATTCTGCTCTAAAACCTCAACCAAATCCTTTCCATCATCTTCTTGGCCAAGAAAAAGAATTCCTTTCATATCCGAACTAACAGCGCCTGATGGCTTAAATACATATCTGCCTGAATTTGTTTTTATAAAACCTATCGCTTGATTAAAATCCGAAAAATCCCAATGCGGCAAAGTAAGCATTCCGACTGCTTTCATTTCATTTTGCCCGAATTCTCTATTTTCCTCAAGCTTATCTGTATACTCGCTTCCACCGATTACCGCCCTGCCTTCCTTGCGAAGATAATCAGCGATAAAACCAAGCCCCACATCATCAATAATAATAATATCCGCCCAATCTCTATAATCTTCCCATTTCTCAATTTTCTCTAAAAATCCTTCATAAACATCTCTGTCAGATTCTGTCTCCGGATTGATATAAATTTTAACCTCGTGCCCTTCGTTTTTCATTTTCCAGGCAAGGTCTCCACTTAAATTTTCCAAAGAAATGAATAAAAACTTTTTTGGAATAAAATTTATTTTTTCCTTGTCTCCGTTTTGAATTTGATTCATATTCGCAAACCGATGACGAAATTCCTACAATCGTGGGAATTTCGTCATCGGTTGAGTAATATCGCAAAATTAAGCATTATGTTTAATTTCAATTACATCTCCATCTTTCACTAAATATTCCTTTCCTTCTGTGCGAACCAAACCCTTTTCCCTCGCCCCTCCATAGCCGCCAGCATACAGCAGATCCTTCCAGTTTATCACTTCCGCTTTTATAAAATGGCTTTCAAAATCGCTGTGTATGACTCCTCCAGCTTGAGGCGCTTTCTGTCCATTTTTTATAGTCCAAGCCCTTGTCTCGTCCCGTCCTGTTGTGAAAAAAGTTATCAGCCCCAATATATCGTAGGCCTTTTTTATCAAAATATCTAATTCCGAATCAGGAACTAATCCTAAAGAAATCCTGTCTTCTCTTTTGAAATCAGCCGCTTCAAATTCAGATAAAACATCTATTATAAGAAAGGGCCAATTATTTTTTTGGAACTGGCCTATTATATTTTCCGGAGCTTCTTCGTCTTTGCCATTAAGTAAATACAATCGCGGCTTCATCGTCAACAACTGATATTGACGGATTGTTTTTATCTCGTCTTCGCTAAAATTTTGCTCAACTAAACTTTTCCCGGCCTCCAAGAATCCAGACATTCTCTTTAGAGCTCCCAACTCTTTTATGGCTTCTTTTTTTCCTGTTTTGGCGTCCCCTTCCAGGCCACTAATCCGCTTGCTAACTGTTTCCATATCTTTTAACATCAACTCTGTTTCTAAAATCTCTTTGTCCCTGATAATATCCAAGCTTATCTGGGTATTTATTATATTCTCGTTCGCAAAAGCGCGCAACACATAAACAATAGCGTCTGTTTCCCTTATGTTTGTTAAAAATTTGTTTCCCAGCCCCTCGCCCTTGCTGGCGCCCTTAACCAAACCGGCAATATCAAAAAATTCAATAGTAGCGTATATTTTTTTCGCCGACTTTTCCAATTCGGCAAGTTTATCAACCCTTTCGTCAGGCACAGCAACAACGCCCACATTAGGATCAATAGTGCAAAAAGGATAATTTTCTATACTTACTTTCTTTTTCGTTATTGTCTGAAAAAGCGTTGACTTGCCCACATTGGGCAGTCCCACTATCCCGATTGATAAACTCATACCAAAGTTGAAGCCGTTTTTTTAATTTTTGGAAAAATTTTTACCAATAGTTTGTTGCAATATATCTAAAGTCGCCTGCACTGATAGATTGCTTGTATTCTTTAGAATTAGTCTCTCTCCGTATGTCTTCAGCAATGGTGTCAAAAACTCGTCCCCCCAAGATGGCGAAAAAGTCAAAACTCCTTTGAAATCAACTTCAATTTTTTCACTTTTCTTAATATTTTTCAATAATGTCTGGCAAGCTAAAGCCGCCTCCTTCCCTGTCTGACGCGATAAAAGAGTTGTCCCAAATTTTTTTAGCTCTATAATCATAATTACAAATTACAAAAGTTAATATGTTATTAAAGCAAGACAGCCGCGGATATTTACCGGGCTTTTTTCCATATTGACATCCATGCCATTCCCTTTTAAGGTTAATTTTGCGTCTCCAGTTTGAAATATTAAATCTATTGGATATTTTAAAATAACATTCTTTACATATTTCAGCCCATTGCCGCGCGCCTCCGGTTTTCTGCCAGAAATTATTTTTGTAAAAGCTACCATCAAGGCCTGTTCGTGATTTTTAAGTTCTGGCAGGACTCTTTTTAAAGTTTCCAAAACTCCCAATCCCCTATCCGCCAAAATAATTTGTCTCTTATTTAAATCATATGCGAAAAATATTCCCGGAATATCCGGCCATTGGCCCAAATTATGATCGTATGAATTATTTCCTATTTCGCCGGTGATAGATGTTAATAAAGAAAACAACTTTTTTGCATTTTTGTGCTGGATCATTAAAGTTTCCATTTTTGTTACGCGGTCCTGAAAAACCGCGCTGTTTTGGCAATAAAATTGCTCAGGAAATTCTTTTTCAAAAGCAACCCATTCTTTGGCAAGTTTGAATAAATTACTCAAAAAATTTTCAATGTCTCCGATATCTTTTTTGAATATGACAAAATTACGGCCCATTTTCAGAGCTTTTATTTCGCCTTTCTTTATTTTGTTGAACACAGCCACCCTACTGATTCCCAATATCTCAGCTAATTCAGCCGTTGTGTAAAATTCTTTTAGTTCCATATTATTGTTAACTTGATTTATTTCAGATTAGCATATGTTAATAACCAATGTCAATAGTTAGCGCCAAAATCCGACTCCCGCTTGACTATTTTTAATAATAGGAATATAATATAACATAGTTCAAAGCCAAAAAACTACTACGAGGTTATCGTAGAGACAGCACCTTATTTAGAAAGGAGATTCTATGAATCCGCAACGGCAAGGCGAAATCGCTCTCAAGTTGGTCAAGTATCAACTGCAAGAGAGGGGTATTATATTCCCCTCGCAGTCCGAGATTAAAAAAGTCGCGCGGATGATCGCGATTTCCTATGGTGAATTGTTGGAGTTTATGAAACCGATCATCTTAGAACTCGTTGACGACTATTTGGCCGTCAATGCCGACAACGGCAACGACAAGCCGAAGCCCGGAGTGCCGCTCGGCGAGATATTCTCCGACGCCGATGGACCCAAACCAGAGCATATTATCTCGCCGGTACCACCAGAGGAGGACAATTAAGCATTTTCCATGCTCAACGATCTCTATAGCCTGCTACAGAAAAGGACAATTCCTTTTTCCCGGCAGGCTCTTTTTTTGGAATTAAAAATGCAAAACGAAAAATATAAAATTTAGGTATCAATTATGACGGGGACATTCCTAGCCATGGTTATGGCGAGGAATGTCCCCGTCATAATTATTGTCGCGAAACGACACAATAATTTTACGCTTTTCGTTTTACGCTTTTAGTTTCGTCATTATCTCTCCGCAAAATCGCAAATATCTTTGAAATCACAAAAACCGCAATGCCAGCCAGGCGTTGCTGAAAAATCGCTCTCTTTTATCCTGCTGATTTCTTGTGTTATTTTTTCTTTCAGATCATTTTTGTCTGTTTCAAAGCCAATAAAAGATGTTTTTTTTCCTTCTTCAAGATAATAATAAGTTAAAATTTTTGGTTTTATTTTGAAAATTTCTTCCGCGGCTATTTGATAAATTAATAATTGTTCTTTATCGTCGGCTTCTAGTTTTTCTTTTGTCTTCCCTGTTTTATAATCAATAATTGCCACTCCGTCCTCCATCTCGTCTATGCGATCCACTACTCCGCGCAATGAGCGCTCCCCTATTTTCAAATTAAATGGCATTTCCAAGGCAAATTCCTGACCAATTTTCAAAACCTTTGGCGGATTTTTTAAAAATTCAGAGTGCGCGTCTCTCACTATTTTTTTCCCAAGCTTATAATATTCTTCTTTTTGCTTTTTATCTCCATACCATTCGTCAATCCAGCTCTTTTCGTATATATCCATAAAATAATCAAGCCCGGGAAAATTACCTTTATCTTCTAATTTAATTTTTTTCCCGCTAAATCCAAATAAATTATCCTGGCTTTTAGCGCTATTTTCAGCCGCGGCTTTCAAAAACATAAATAAAGCGTTATGCATTGTTTTTCCGAAAGAGAAAACCGCCTTGCCTCTCACTGGAACCCTTAAAATAAAATTGAATTTATATTGCAAGGGGCATTTTTCAAAAGCCGCCAATTGAGAATAAGAAAACTGCTCCGGTAAATACTCCGCCTTTATTTTCTCTCTTTTTTCTATCGGCGCCGGTTTCTCGGTTGTCAAGTCATTCATAATTCGTAATTCATAATTCGTAATTATTTCGTTATGGCCCATTTCACTTAAAAACCGCGACAATTTCTTTTTTCTAGCTCCGCCGTAATCAAACGCTGAAGTAAAATAAAGCCCTTTTTTCGCCCTCGTCATCGCCACATAACAAAGCCTCCTTTCTTCCTGCAAATGAACATCTCCCTTTGGCTTTATGTCTTTAATCATATCTTCGGGCAATTCAATTAAATCCTTTCTTCCAATAGTCGGAAATCTTTTGTCAACCATATTCACCAGAAAAACATATTTGAATTCCAAGCCTTTGGCTCCATGGATTGTCATAATCTTTATCATATCCGGCCCCTGTTCTTGGTCAAACTGAATTTTTCCCTCTTCCCCGGATTCTATTTCAAGGTTTATTTCTTTTACAAAATTATTCAGAGTCGGCTCAACACCGGCCGCTTCAAAGTCCTTTATTTTTTTGTAAAATTGGGTGATAAAGTCTATCTGCTCCTTGCTTTCTTTTCCCACGAGATATTTAAGATAACCTGATTCTTCCAAAAAAAGCGATAGCATTTCCGAAGTTAGTTTTTCCCGGCAAAGAGCGCTGTGTTTTTTAATCAAGCTAAAAACAGAAATAATCTTCTCGCTTCCTTCTTGGGAAATTCCGGGAATTAAAGAAAGTTCATCCATTGCCTCGTAAAGCGATTTTGTCCTGCGAGAACTATAGCGCGTAAGCTTCATTATATCTTCAACCGGAATATCTAAAAACCCTATATTCAAAATTCTATATACAGCCGAACTCTCGTGATAATTATCCAAAAGCTTAAAATAAGAAACTATATCCAAAATAATTGGCTTTGAATAAAGCCCGCGCGACGCTAAAAATTGGTAAGGCAAACCAGCCCTTTCCAGCGCTTTTACAAAATGGTTTGCGGCGTCATTCGCCCTCACCAAGATAGCAAAATCGTTGTAATTCGCCTCTTTATCTTTTTTCAAAATTTCCAAAATTTTATTTATTATTTTATTAACTTCTTCATTCAAATTTTTGGCGCTGATATGCTCTATCTCCCCTTCTCCGCTTTGCCGGGAAATTAATTTTTTATCTATTTTATTGACAAATTCCAATCTGTCCGGATCATTAAATTTTATAAACTTATAAGCCAAATCCAAAATATTCTGGAAAGACCTGTAATTATTTACTAAAGAGATTTGTTTCGCCTCCGGAAAGTCCTTTTTGAATTGAATTATATTGCTAAACGAAGCTCCTCTCCAGCGGTAAATTGCTTGATCGTCGTCAGCGCATACGACCAAATTATTTTTCGGAGCGGATAAAATTTTTATCAGTTCGTATTGCGCCCAGTTTGTGTCCTGAAATTCATCGACTAAAATGTATTTGAATTTTTCCCTGTATTTTTCCAAAACCAAAGGCCTTTTTTTGAAAAGTTTTAAACAGTAATTTATCAAATCCCCGAAGTCTAAAAATCCATTTTCCAAAAGTAGATATTGGTAGGCGTGATAAGCATTGGCAACCTCTTTTATTCTTTCTGTTTCGCTGTTTTCGGGCATATCGTCTCTTGTTTTCAGCTTCTCGGCGTATTCCAGATAATCATCAGGGTAAATTTCTTGATCTTTGCAATGGGAAAAATGAGAAACCAAAGCCTGGATAAATTTTGTCGGATTGCCTAATGGTCTGTAATAATTCAGATTAAACTTGTCAAAATTCCGATAAACCAAAAGCCAGCCGGCTGTCTGGTCTAAGACATTAAAGTCGGTAGGCAGGCCGATGTCCAAAGTGTAATCCCTTAAAATCCTTTCGCAGAAAGAATGGAAAGTTGAAATCCATAAATCCGCATAGCCAAAAGGAAGCATTTTGTCAACTCTTTCCTCCATTTCTTCAGCCGCTTTTTCCGTAAAAGTTACAGCCAAAATCTCTTCAGGTTTTGCCATGCCCTCCTCAATTAAACAAGCGATCCTTTTCGTGATTACAGTTGTTTTTCCTGTCCCGGCTCCGGCAACTATCAAAAGCGGGCCCTCTTTATGTAAAACCGCCTCTTTTTGTTCTTTATTTAATTTTTCCAACTCCAAATCCATATTTTTATTTTACTATTTAATAAATTCAACGCAAATAAAAAAATTCCAAAAGCTTTCACGCTTTGGAACGTGAAAGATTTATACCATTTTATCTTTTGAAATATTTTTTGTTTTTTAGTTTATCGGGCAGAAACGAATCTTTAGAATATTTTTCGTATCCTTTGCCGTAATTCAATTCTTTCATAAGATTTGTTTCCGGATTTTTTACCTCCAGTGGGATAGGCAGGTTTCCGTATTTTTTAACATCTTCCATCGCCGACACATATGCATTGTAAGCGCTTCTGTCTTTTTTGCAAAGGCATAAATAGACAACTCCGTGCGCTAGATTTATCGCGCATTCCGGCAAGCCAATAATTTCTACTGCCCTGAAAACATCGTTGGCAACCACCAAAGCGGTCGGCTGGCTTACGCCGATATCTTCGGAAGCGAAAATAACCATCCTCCGCGCTATAAATTTCGGATCCTCGCCGGAATCAACCATGCGCGCCAGATAGTACAAAGCAGAGTCCGGCTGGCTCGCCCTCATGCTTTTAATAAAAGCGGAAATAGTATTATAATGTTCCTCCCCTGCCTTGTCATACCTTAAAAATTTTGACTGCAAGGCGTTTTTTAAATTTTCCAATGTGATTTTTTTGTAAAGCTCGTTAGTGTTTTCCAGCATCGTAATCGCCTGCCGAGCATCTCCATTTGCCATATTTATCAGCCACTCCTCAGATTTTTTATCTATTTTAAAGCCAGTCCTTTTGATGATGGCCGTCATATTTTCGTCCGAAAGCTCGTTCAAAACAAAAACCCGGCACCTGGAAAGCAGGGCGGGTATCACTTCAAAGCTCGGATTCTCGGTTGTGGCGCCAATAAGCGTTATTTCTCCTTTTTCAACAAAAGGAAGTAGAAAATCCTGTTGAGATTTATTAAAGCGGTGAATTTCGTCCAAAAATAAAACTTTGGAAATGCCGCTGGAATCCTCGTTAATTATTTTTTTAATGTCCGCTTTGCCGGCCGAAACCGCCGACAACTCATACAGCTTGGCATTAAGACAATTAGCGTATATTTTTGCCAGAGTTGTTTTCCCTGTTCCCGGCGGCCCCCAAAAAATAAAAGAAAAAAGATGTTTTTGTTTTATGCCAACATTAAGGGGCTTCCCCTCCCCCACTAAATGATCCTGCCCAAAGAAGTCCTCCAGCCGCCTCGGCCTGATTTTCGACGCCAATGGTTCCATAATATTTTATCCTATATCTGCTTTCCATTTTCGTCAAAAAAAGATATAAAAGTGTATGTGTCCGCAATATCTATTTTTATCGTCAATTAAAAACCACGATCGTGGTTTTTAATTGACGATAAAATAATTTAATTTATCTGTTGGAAAATAAAAAAAGGAGACAATATTATATTGTCTCATGGAGAGTTGCGAGAAAAAAACCGACCGGATTCAGTTAAAAAACCTGCCAAAATCCGTCATAGTCAACGAAATACGCCTCAATCGGGATTTTAGGAAATTTCTTAGCCAAAAAATCCTTGCTCTTTCTAAGCCAGCTTTTGTGGATTCCACGCTCCAACTCTGGAAGGAGAAACGAAGAACTTCCGCCAAAAGCGCCACAATCAATATGGGTCGTCAGAATTATACGCCCCGCATGATGCAGTTGGATTAATATTGAAATCCAACTTAAGATCATCTTTCTCCCTACTAATCGGACAATATAGTTCCAAATACTTCTCCTTCCTGTAATATCATTCATAGGGGCAACAAGTGCCTTCGCGCCTCCGGGAATCTGGATTAGATCGTAATGTTCAAATTCTTTTACGCGAATAAACTCCTCAAGCGCCTCCTTGCCTCTGCGGTCAACACAATAAAGAATCAGAGCGCCTGCTTTGTAGTGCTCTTTCCTCAACCCGACCGATGTGATTTGTTTCAGCACCATAATTAGTTCTCATTTTGACTTGTTATGTTTTGATCTATTATGCAACGAACTTCGTTTGAACCGCGAATTTCAAGGAACCCTCCCATAGTTTGAATATAGCTTGCCTTTTGGTTTTTGTCAATTATCTTAATCACCCCATCTTTTAGCAAAGTAATCAGGGGCTCGTGGTTGTTTAAAATAGTAATCTGCCCATTCACGGTTTCGCAAGTTAAGGACTCGGCCTCGCTCTCAAAAAGCGTATTTTTTAACGAATAAATAAATAATTTCATAAGTAAAATATTTGCGTGGCTATCCGATTACCACGCGCGATGTTACAATCGGATAGCCACGCAATATTATTTTACAACATCAGATATTCCACCTTTCATATAGAAATTTTCCTCCGGCAGATTGTCATATTTCCCTTCCAGTATCTCCTTAAATCCATTTACCGTGTCTTCCAGTTTGACATATCTGCCAACTTGGTTTGTGTATGCTTCTGCCACAAAAAACGGCTGGGATAAAAATCTCTGTATTTTCCGCGCCCTATCAACAACTTTTCTATCTGCATCAGAAAGCTCTTCAATGCCTAAAATCGCGATAATATCCTGCAATTCCTTATATCTCTGCAAAGTTCTCTGGACAGTCCTGGCTGTTTCATAGTGCTCTTTACCGATAATTTTAGAATCAAGAGCGGAAGAATTAGACGCCAGCGGGTCAACTGCCGGATAAATGCCGATTTCCGTTAAAGCTCTTGAAAGCACAATTATTGAGTCAAGATGGGTGAAGGTCGCCACCGGGGCCGGGTCAGTGATATCGTCAGCCGGGACATAAATCGCCTGCACGGAAGTGATAGACCCTTTTGAAGTGGAAGTAATCCTTTCCTGTAGTTCAGCCATTTCAGAGGCAAGGGTCGGCTGATAGCCGACAGCCGAAGGAATCCTACCCAGCAGGGTTGATATTTCCAAACCGGCCTGAGAAAAACGAAAAATATTATCAATAAATAAAAGCACATCTTTTTTTTCTTCGTCTCTGAAATATTCCGCCATAGTCAGACCGGATAATCCGACCCGCGCTCTCGCGCCTGGAACTTCATTCATCTGACCAAATACTAAGGCAGTTTTATTGATAACTCCCGATTCTTTCATTTCAAGAAATAAATCATTTCCCTCTCTTGTCCTCTCGCCTACTCCGGCAAAAACAGAAACCCCGTTATGCTCTTGGGCGATGTTACGGATAAGTTCCATAAGCAAAACTGTTTTGCCGACTCCGGCTCCGCCAAAAAGCCCAACTTTTCCTCCTTTGATAATAGGCGCTATAAGATCAATTACTTTTATGCCTGTTTCAAAGACCTCTGTTTTCGTGGATTGTTCGGTAAGTGGAGGCGCTAATCTGTGAATGGGCAGAAATTTCTTAAATTGTTTTTTGGGATCGTTCAGCGCTTTCCCGATAACATTAAAAATATTTCCCAATGTTTCTGGGCCAACCGGCACCTCAATCATTCTGCCCGTATCTTCCACTTCAATTCCTCTTTCCAAACCATCTGTCGGCTGTATGGCAATCGCCCTTACTTTTGTCGGATCCAAATGTTTCACAACCTCGGCAACTATTTCCTCGTTATCTCGTCTTCTTATTTTTAAAATATGGTAAATTTTCGGCAGCTCAACGTCTTCGGGGAACGCAACATCAATCACCGTGCCGATTATTTGTATTATTTTTCCTTTATTCATAAAACTAAATGTAAAACGTAAAACGAAAAGCGTAGAACTAATGTGTCTCTTCGCGACTATTATATTATCAAAAATTTCTTTCAGAAATTTTTGATACCTAAATTTTGCGTTTTTCGTTTTGTATTTTGCGTTAATTATTTAATAGCTCCGTACCTGAGACAATTTCTGTTATTTCTTTTGTGATATTTGTCTGCCTTGATTTATTGTATAAAAGATTAAGCGATTCTGATAATTCTTCCGCATTATCTGACGCATTTTTCATTGCCATTCGCCGAGCGCCGTGTTCCGACGCGTTAGTCTCTAAAATCAAATGATAAAATTGCATTCTTATCAAATGTTCTGCCAGCGCTTTTAGCGCTAATTCCTGTGATGGCTCAATTAGATATTCGTCAATTTTGTCAAAAAGAAAAAATTTTTTATTCGCCAAATCCGAAAACTTTCCTGTTTTAGGAATAATTTCTTCTATAATTTTTTTAATTGAAGAAAGTTCTACTGGGAATATTTTTCTCGCGAAGACCTCTTGTTTCAAGGCTGATATAAAATAAGTTGAAAAAAGCAAAACCTCATCCCATTTTTTTCCAAGGTATCCCGTTGAAATAGAATCAGATATTGGATTTATCTGTTCTGGAGTTGTAAAATCCCCCGCCCTGATGAATTTTTCCGTTATTTTTATTCCTTTGCTCTGTAAATACGCAATTGCTTTCTTGCCAATAGCAATAAAATAATATCTTTCGTCTTTTATGTTTATATTTTCTTTTTTGATATATTTTTCAAACAACCTAATAACAGAACTGTTAAAAGAGCCCGCTAATCCCTTGTCCGAAGTTAAAATAACAAACGCGGTTCTTTTTACTTCTCTCTGCCGGAGCAATTCCGGCAGTTTTATTTCCTGGCCGGATATTCTGGCAAGAAGATCTAATGCGGTATAGGCATAATTCCTTGAAGACAACGCCGCTTCCTGTGATTTGCGCATCTTTGTCGCGGCAACTAATTCCATTGCCTTAGTTATCTGGCCAATATTTTTTATGCTTTTCAGCCGCCTTTTTATTGACTGGGTTGATTCCATAGTTGGAATTTGTATTTGGCTATTTAGCGACGACTTTCGTAATAGCTATTTTCAATTTTTCTTCTATCTCTTTTGTAAGTATTCCTGTTTTTCTCAATGGTTCCATTATTTCCATGTTATGCAGTTTCTCCACATTTTCTATCAGCTTGGCTTGTATAGCCGGCAGTTCAAGCGTGTCTATATCGTCAAAATAATTATTCAGCATAGCGTACAGAATAATAAGCTGCTTTTCAAATGGCATCGGGCTCAGATCCGGCTGTTTCAACGCTTCCGTAATAACCTGCCCTCTTTTGATTTTTTTCTTCGTAGCGTCGTCAACATCGGAGGCGAACTGAATAAACGCCTGAAGCTCTCGGAACTGGGCTAACTCCAAACGAAGCTTCCCTGCTATTCTTTTCATTGCCGACGTCTGGGCTTTTGACCCTACCCGGGAAACAGACAGGCCGACATTAACGGCGGGCCTTATGCCTTGGTAAAACAAATCGCTTTCAAGATAAATTTGGCCGTCTGTAATTGAAATAATATTGGTCGGGATATAAGCCGTAACATCGCCGAGCTGAGTTTCAACTATCGGCAAAGCCGTCAAAGAACCGCCACCCTTTTCTTTGGATAATTTCGCCGCCCTTTCCAATAATCTGGAATGCAGATAAAAAATATCTCCCGGATACGCTTCTCTTCCCGGGGGCCGCCTTAAGAGCAAAGAAATCTGCCTGTACGCCCAAGCGTGCTTTGATAAATCGTCGTAAATCACAACCGCATCCTCTCCCCTGTCCCTAAAATATTCTCCGATCGCGCACCCTGCGTAAGGAGCTAAATACCATAGAGCCGCGCTTGAAGAAGCGGGCGCGGAAACAATAATTGTATATTCCAACGCTCCGAAATTTTTCAATGTTTCAATTGTTTTCGCTATTTTTGATTCTTTTTGCCCGATTGCCACATAAATACAAATCGGCATCTTTCTATAAGCGTCCAAATGCTGATTTATTATAGTATCAATGGCAATGGCTGTTTTTCCTGTTTGCCGATCGCCAATAATAAGCTCTCTCTGCCCTCTTCCTATGGGTATCATTGAATCAATAGTTTTGATGCCGGTATGCAGAGGAGTATTAACCGGCTCACGATCTAAAACAGATGGAGCGTCATTTTCTAAAAAATATTGAGTTGATTTTCCTTCTGCGAATACAGGACCTTTTCCGTCAAGCGGCCGGCCAAAAGGACTCACCACTCTCCCCAATAAACTTTTCCCGACATCTATGGATAGCAGTCTATTGGTTCTTCTAACGATATCCCCGCTTCTTACGGTAATATGATCGCCCAGAACCAAAGCGCCCACAGAGTCCTCTTCCAAGTTTAAGGCAAGCGCGTCTATTTTATTTTCAGCAGTTTCAATTGATAAAACCTCCTGCGATTTCACATTTTTCAATCCGTAGATTTTTACTATCCCGTCGCCCGATTCAATAACCCGGCCTATTTCTTCCAGTTTTTCCGTATCTTCATACTGGCCTATCGCCTGTTTCAATTTTTCTATTATTTCGTAAGACATTGTTTTAAGTTTTTTATTCTAACAAGGCAAATTTAATATATTTTTTATTTTTGTCGCGAAAGACCCGTCTAATTGAAATTCATCATCTATATTTATTTTAACGCCGGCCATCAAGCGACTATCTATTTTTTTTTCAACCCGGTCTGTCGGTTTTATTAAGCTCTTGATTCTTTTTTCGTTAGCATGGCTTAATTGCCTCGCGCTTTCTATTGTAATCTTCCTATGCCCGGTTTTACGGCTGATTATTTTTTCCACGGATGAAAAAATATCTTTAAGTTTTTTTTGATCTCTATTCGCCTCAACTAAAACTAAAAGATTTTTTATGCATCTATCCACGTCGCTTTTGCTTTTTGCGCTCATTGCCGCTTCGCAAAAAGCTATTGCGTATATTTTAATATTGCAATTCATTTTCTTTTTCCAAGATCATTAATAGACGCGCTGATTAAAAATTTTTCTACGGCAATTTCTATATTTTAACTGCAAATCCGCTAAAACTCGTCGGCTTATCGCTTCGTTTATAAGCCTTCCTCGTTTTATCAAATTTTCGTTTTAAAATTTAAAAATTTAGTCACGAAAATCTTTAACCAGCGCATCTACCGTTTTTTTGATTAATTTTTCATCAATCTGTTCCGGCTCATCTTTAATGGCTTTGGCTATTACGGAACGGATAATCTGACCAGCCTCCATCTTTAATCCTTCATACATTTCCTTTTTTCGGCTATCTGCCATTATTTCCGCCCTTTTGAGCAATTCCTCTTCTTTTTGTTTGGCTTTTAAAATAATTTCTGCTTCTAATTGCTTTTTTCTGGCATCGGTTTGCGATAATAAAATAACGCATCTTTCGTCAACTTCTCTTAGTTTTCCTTTCGCCATTTCATCCACTTCTTTTAGGCGGACATCGCATTCTTCCGCCTTCATCAATCCTTTTTCTATTTTTTCCCTTCTCTCTTTCAAAACATTAAGCAAAGGTTTGTAAATAAAAATCCTTAATACGATTAAGATTAAGGCGAAATTTATAAGCTGGCTCAAAAGAAGTTTCCAGCTGATTCCGAATTGGCTGAGAAATTCTCCCATTTATATTTATACCTTGAATTGAGAAATTTCTTCAACTAGTTATATTTTTATTTTGGCTACGCCTTTGCAAAAGGCTTGAAACCAAAACAAAATATCTATGATATAATTGGGTCGCTCGCTCGGAAAAGGAAAATCTACGCTCGTCAGAATGAAAATTTATTTTCATTCTTCCTCGCTTGCTTTTCCTCTTCCTCTCTCGCTCGCCAATTATAGTCCGGAAGGAATTTCGTAGTTCAAGGTATGTAACGACGACTAAGCGACGAATTTAAGAATAAGCGATACGACTAACGCGTAAATGCCCAAGGCCTCGGCAAAAGCAATCGCTAAAACCATGCTTGTTTGTATTTTTGAGGACGCCTCCGGATTTCTGCTTATGCCCCTTAACGCCGACGAACCGATTTTGCCGATAGCAAATGCCGGACCAACCACCCCAAAACTCATTATCACGGCAATGGCTATAAAATTTATTGTTTCTGCATCCATATAATTTTGATTTTTAATTTTTATTAACGACCTTTTAATGTTCCTCCATCGCCGTGTGTATTGACAGGAAAACCAAAGTAAGCATCGCGAAAATCAAGGCCTGTATCGCTCCGAAAAACATTTCCAGAAATAAAAACGGAATTGGCGCAATATATGGCGCTAGGAAAAACACAATCGTTAAAAGAACCTCTCCCGCAAAAACATTGCCGAACAACCGGAAAGAAAATGAAATCATTCTGGAAAATTCAGACAAAAGCTCCAATATGCCCACAAAAAATTTTATCGGATTTGAAAAATTGAAAAATTTTTTGATATGCATAAGAAAACCAAGCGCCGCAACCCCGAAAAAATTAGTTGACAAAATAGCGATTATTGCCAGAGCGAGAGTAAAATTAAGATCGCTTGCCGGAGATCTCAGCAATGGAATACTCCCCCCTTCTTTATGTAAAATAAATGAACCTACCCCCGGAAGCAATCCAAGCCAATTGGAAACTAGAATAAAAATAAAAATCGTGGCGATCAGTGGCAGATACTTCTCTGATTTTTTTCTGTCTAAAAAAACAGAATCCATCAGGGAAAGCAGAGACTCAATCAAAAATTCAGCGATATTTTGGATAATGTCTGGAACGGATTTTATATTCTTTTTGAATTTCCATGCAAAGACGGATAAAATCAAAAGCGCTATAAAGGATAAAAATAAGCCATTAGTAATGGCGTAGTTTCCGACTTTAAAAATTTCCTCCGCCCTCAATGATATTTCCTGCATACAACCTTATATTTCTATTTTTAAAAATTAAATTTTAAATACTTTGAATTGTGGAATTCCTTCCGGACTATAATTGGTGAGCGAGAGAGGAAGAGGAAAAGCAAGCGAGGAAGAATGAAAATTTATTTTCATTCTGACGAGCGTAGATTTTCCTCTTCCGAGCGAGCGACCCAATTATATCATAGATATTTTGTTTTGGTTTTAAACCTTTTGCAAAGATAACCATTTCTACCGCAATTTAATAATTTTGGCTATAAATTTCCTATAACTCGTAAGCATATCCATTAGATATGCTTCCTCGTTCTATCAAATTTTCGCTTCAAAATTATTAAATTTCGTTGCGGAAAGTTATCTTTGCGGGAGGTATGTGCGAGCCGAAGCAAAAATTGTATGACTGCCAGATAGTAACAATCTTGTGACTATCTGGCAGTCACACAGTTTTGCAAAGGCGTAGCCAAAATAAAAATATAACTAGTTCGCTTCAGGGTATATAATAGCAAACCCAAAATTTTTTGCAAATTTTTGTTTGCGCAGAGATGAATGCCAACACAAACAAATAGATCTCGCCATTAAAAACTGACTCAAAAATTATATTCTTCAAACGGCTCGGGAATTATAATTTTAACTTTATTGTTTTTTATCTTATCTTTTAACACGGTTAATTCGTTTCTTCTCAAATCCCTGTTTAAGTGCGTAAGCGCCAAACATTTAATATTATTTTTTTGAACGAATTTTGTTGCTCCGATGACTGATGAATGGCCGATTTTATTCACATCATATAGATATGTTTCCAAAATAGCTAGATCGGTATTTTTATAAAACTCGCTTTTCTCTTTCGGAGATCCGTCCCCGCTATAACAAAAAATATTTTTTCCGTCGTTTACTTTTATCGCCAAATTTTCTGCAGAATGGTTGGTTTTTTCAAAAAATAAATTTAAACCCTGAAATTCCATCTTTTCCCCTTCTCTGGCTTCAATTAAATTTATTTTATAATCAAACTTATCCATAAATCCAAAATAAACAAAATCCATAAACTCCTTGAATTTTTCTTTGAAATTTTTCTGGCAGATAATCGTTAAATATTTTTTCCTTCCCTCCTCCCACATTCTTACAAGCAAAGCGGGCAGGCCACAAAAATGGTCTCCGTGCTGGTGGCTAATATAAATAGCGTCTAATAAATTTTTATCTTGGCTGTATTTCCAAATTTGCTGGGGAACTGTAAATCCGCAATCCAAAAGCAAGTTTATCTTGCCAGACATAACTAATTGAGAATTATTGGGCAAATTTTCATCAAACGCCTCCCCTACCCCTAAAAATATAATTTTCATAAAACTTATGAAATAGCGTCAGTTCTAATTCTTTATAATTTTTGCTTTTAATATCAAAAAATTTGGTTTTTTGGTTATTTTAACAAATTTAACTTTTTTAACATTTAGCTTGTCAAATCCTTCCCCATCGCATAAAGTTACGGTGTTTTTTCCGCCAATAATCAAATCTCCTATTTTGAGATTAATTTCGTCTATTAAATCATCTTTTAATAATTCATAAATAAGAGTACCGCCGCCTTCAACCATTAATTTTTTAACTCCTAATTCATAAAGAATTTCTAATGCCTTTTTAAGATCTACCCAATTATCCCCTAAAATAAAAACTTTCGCTTTCTTTTTTATTTCGTCTATTTTTTTCTGCAATGTTTTCTTTGTCGTAAAAATTACTCTTTTTCCATTTCCTTTGTTAAAAAAATCGCCGCTGGTTTTTAAATTATTGGCGTCTGATATAACAGACACCTTCATCGGCTCTGACGATTTACCCAACTTAACTCTCTTATTTTGTCTTTCTACGCTTTTTGTCGTTAAACCAGAATCATCTAATTGCAATGTATTCCCACCAATCATCACGGCATCTGCAATAACGCGATAATCGTAAAGCATTTTTCTGTCATTATCGCTTGAGATAGCGGAACATTCTTTTTTATAATTACTCAATTTTCCGTCTAAAGACATTCCGGCGCATAAAAATACAAATGGTTTTTTAAGATTTTCCATATTATAAAAACAATATCAACTCCGATTTTTTATTAAATTACCTTGAATTAAGTTTATTTTCGCTGCTGCGGGGTTAGGATTCGAACCTAAATTTTCACGTCCAGAGCGTGACGTGCTACCATTACACTACCCCGCAATAATAAAACTACCCACATTTCTAAACGAAAATCGCTAAACTTTCAAATATTTTCCTATGGCGATTACGGCGGATGCGGACGACAAACACACTCCCGTCAAAAACTGGATTAACAAGACGAGCCAGATATTGCTGACGAGCAGATTAAAGGCGCCGACTGACGGAATAATTGATTGCATTTTAATGTCTATGCTCCAGCAAACAGATAATATAACTATAAAAGCGAGAATAAAAGCCCCTATACCTACGATTAAGCCCTGAATTAGAAAAGGACCTTTCGCAAACCAATTTGAAGCGCCCACCAAGCGCATAGTTGATATTTCTTCGCCAGAACCGGCAATGGCTATTTTTATAGTATTAAAAATAACCAAAACCGCAACCGAGCCCAAGACAATGCTGAAAATAATTCCTATTTTATTTATCACCGAAGTTATTGAAAAAACCTTATCAATAACTTCTTTTCTCTGATTATAATCAACGCTGTCAATTAAATCTTCAAATTCTCCATTTTTTAAATAATATGCGATCTGTTCGTAATTTTGCGCTTGCTCGGCTTCAATATTAAGATACGACAAGAAAGGGTTATACCCTATTTCCGTTAAAGATTCCATTAAAACAGGGTCGTCTTTGTGCTTTTGAACAAAATCCTCCAGCGCTTGTTCTTTTGACACATAGCTTACATTTTTTACTTCCGGCAAGCCGGAGATTTCTGATTTTGCCTGCAAAATATTTTCCGACGAAACATCTTCTTTGAAATAAACAGAAACATCTATTTTTTCCTGGACATTAGAAATTAAAATTTGGGAAGCGGCCGCTAAAATAAAAAGAAAAGATATTAAAGAAATAACCATTGCCGTAATAAAAATAGCCGCTGAATTAAGACCAATATTATGAACAAAATTTTTCCAACCCGCTTTGATTACTCGTTTTAAGGAAATAAACATAATTTTAAGTTTTAAGTTTCTGATTTATAAAACAAATCTTCCTCGCTCTTCATCTCTAACAACTTTTCCTCCGTCTAATGTTATTACTCTTTTACCCAAAGTGTTGATGACTTCCCTGTCATGGGTAGCTAAAACAACAGTCGTCCCGGATTCGTAAATTTTTACCAAAAGACGGATAATTCCAAAAGTATTATAAGGGTCTAAATTTCCAGTCGGTTCATCTGCTAAAATTATTTCCGGCCTATGGATAAGCGCTCTGGCGATTGCCAGCCGCTGTTTTTCTCCTCCGGAAAGCTCGTTTGGAAAATTGCGCTCCCTGCTAGACAACCCCACAATATTTAAAATCTGCGGAACATCGCGTTTTATTTCTTTATCTTCCGCTCCTGTTATCTCCATTATATACGCCACATTCTCAAAAGTATTTTTTGAAGCAAACAGTTTATAATCCTGGAAAACAACCCCAATTCTCTGGCGTAATTTCGGAATCTGAGATTTTTTTATTTTATGCACATCCCTGCCTTGAAAAAAAACCTGGCCTGTTGTAGGCGACTCTTGGGCGATAGCCAGCCGCAATAAAGTTGTTTTCCCAGCTCCGGATTTGCCCACTATTGAAACAAACTCTTTTTCTTTCACTTCAAACGAAACATCGTCTAAAGCAACAGCCAATTCATTGCCCGAACGGGATGGATAATTTTTGATTATATTCTTAAAACAAAGCATCAAAACTGAATTATGAATTTGGAATTAAGAATTCCCCCCCACCCCTCCTCCCCATAATGCTCAAATTCGTTGAGCGCTTGGGGGAAGATTGAGGAAGGGGCAATTATTATTAATTCATAATTCCTGATTCATAATTCAAATTTATAATGGAAAATATTCCTGTTATGTTTTTATTTCCGCTTCTATAAATTCTTCTAATTTCCCGTCTAACACCGCTTCCACATCCGATGTTTCAACCCCTGTTCTCAAATCCTTCACCATTTTATACGGATGCAAAACATAAGACCTTATCTGATTTCCCCAACTCGCCGAAATCCTATCCCCCTTTACTTCTTTTATTTCCTTTAACCATCCCTCTTCTCTAACTTGATAAAGCTTAGCGCAAATAATTTTAAGCGCCATTTCCCGGTTTTTACCCTGCGTTCTCTCCATCTGACAGCTCGCCGCGATTCCAGTCGGCAAATGAGTAATCCTTACAGCTGATTCCCTTTTATTCACATTTTGACCTCCTGGTCCCGAGGCCCTGTAAAAATCAATTTTTATTTCTTCCGGCTTAATCTTAATTTCTTGCTCCTCCTCCCTGTCAAGCTCAGGCATAACCTCAACCAAAGCAAAAGAAGTATGGCGCAGTTTCTTGGCTGAAAACGGAGACAACCTTACCAAACGGTGCACTCCTGTTTCTTTTTTCAGAAACCCGTAAGCGTACCTCCCCTTTATTTCCAAGGTGGCGGATTTTACGCCGATTCTTCCTTCTGGCCCACCCGCTTCGCCGAACGACTGATGCAAAACATTAACATCAAATTCTTTTTCCTCGCAATATCTCTGATACATTCTCAAAATCATTGTTGCCCAATCCTGCGCGTCAACCCCGCCCGCTCCGGAAAATATTTCCAAAATAGCGTTATTCTTATCATACTTGCCTGAAAGAAAAACTTTTGCCTCTTGATTTTTTATTTCTTTTTCCAAAATAATTATCTTATCCTGAACTTCGCTCGCCAAGCCATCATCTTCTTCTGCCAATGTTTCAAGCTCTTTTAATTCTTTTAGTTCTTGTTTAATTCTTTCAAACCCGCTTGTTGTTTCTCTGAACTCAGAAATTTCCTGGCTTGCCTTGCCCGCCCTTTCCCGGTTCAGCCAAAAATTTGGATTCTGCGATTCCTTTTCCAGCTCTTTTAATTTTTCCTTATTTTCAGAAAACTCAAAGCCGGTCCATCAGATGATAGAGTCGTCTTTCCAAATCTTCAATTTTAATATCATCTTTCTCCATACCTAATGGCGTTACTTATTTTTGGTTGTCTTAATTTTAATTTACCATAATTCCTTGAAATATCAAAGAAAATAATAGAAAAAGGCCTCCGCTAACGCGAAAACCATGTCCAAAGCCGAAGGCGAGGATCAAACTCGCGACTTGTTTACCCCGTTAGAAATGCCGTTAAGCCGATGGGCAGAATCGAACTGCCGTCGGTGGTTTACGAAACCACTGCTTTGCCACTAAGCTACATCGGCATTTCTAATGGGGCTGGCTGAACAGCTACTCTGCCAACTGAGTTACTCCGGCAATATTAAATTCTAAGCGAGGTGCGGGAATCGAACCCGTATCTCAACCTTGGGAAGGTTGCATAATGCCACTATACTAACCTCGCGAACGAAATCATCTTCCTAAAATGTCTTTTAACCACTCCCACCAACCCTTTTTTTCTTCTGTAATTTTATTTTCTTCCGCAGTTTCCTCTTTAATAACTACCACTTCTTCACCCGGTTTTTTCAAGCCAAGCTGTTCCCTCGCCACTTCCTCAAGATACTCTTTGGCGCCTGCTTCAGATGTTTTTTGGCGTAAAACTGAGTTCTTTTCTTCCAGACCGCTTATTTCTGTTTTCAAGGACTCTATTTTAGAAACAAATTCTCCTCTTTTCTTATTTATTTTTATATCAGTATATATTAAAAACGCAATAGCGGATAAAAACAGCGCCCCCATTAAACAAGAAAAAAATAAGTTCAGAAAACGCCCCACCTTTTTATTTTTTTTAAATTTTGATACCATAATTATAATGCCTTGAATTACGAAATTACTTTAACTTTTTATGTTTTAGTTTTGGCTACGACTTTGCAAAAATTTTTCGGTAGACTTTCATTCTTCAGTATGCCTCAAAATTTTTGCTTCGTCTCGCCTAGACCTCCCGCAAAGATAACTTTTGCATTAAAATATGAAACAAAATAAAATAATTAAAATAATCTGGCTTATTATAGTTATCCTGATAACTCTCAGCACCGTGCTTCTCCTTTTCGCGCCCCTAATGAGGTAGCCGTTCATAATATGGCGAGAAGTGTTCCCGCTATATTATTTTAGGAGCGAAATATTTCCAGAAAAACATTAGCTGGAATTCTTACCTTGCCTGCGTCTCTTAATAATTTTTTTCCCTTTTTTTGTTTTTCTAAAAGTTTGCGTTTTCTTGAATAATCGCCGCCATAAAGATAGCCAGTAACATCTTTTCTTCTCGCGCTTATTGTTTCTCTAGCAATAATCTTGCTTCCCACCGCCGCCTGCAAAGCAACGGAAAATTGCTCCGGAGGCAATACGGATTTAAGCTTTTCCACTAAAAACTTTCCCTCCCTGAACGCCTCGCTCTCGGGAATAATTTTAGAAAACGCTTCTTTTTTTTCTCCGGCGACTAAAATTTCCAGCTTGACTAAATTATCTTTTCTGAATTCCAGAATTTTATAATTCATTGAGCCATACCCTTGGCTTATATTTTTTATTTTTTCGTAAAGATTTGTAATTACTTGGCGCAAAGGAAGCTCGTAGACCAAAATTATTTTTTCTTGTCCGAAATATCTTGTTTCAATATATTTGGCTCCGATATTTTTGAAAAGGTCTAAAAGCCCGCCCATATATCTTATAAGAGACATCACCTCTAAATTTACCCATGGCTCCTTCGCCTCTTTAATTTGGGAAACATCCGGCCATTCAGTGGCGGAATATATCGTTATCTCTTTGTCTTTTTGAGTTATAATTTTAAAAACAACCGACGGAGAGGAAATAACCAAATCAATGCCAAACTCCCGATGAATCCGTTCGGAAACTATTTCTGCGTGAAGAGCGCCTAAAAATCCGCATCGAAATCCCCTCCCCAGCGCTTCTTTTGTCTCCGGCTCAAAAATAAAAGAAGGGTCGCTTAACCGCAATTTCGCCAGCGAATCCTTGAACAAATCAAAATCGTCAGGGTCTTCTGGATACAAGCTTGCAAAGACTACTGGCACCGGTTCCTTATACCCTGCCAACGGCTCAATTTTAGAATTTAGAGCCTGAAATTTAGAACTCAAAATTATTGTGTCTCCAACACGAACTTTCCCGGGCTCCTTAATGCCAGTGGCAATATATCCTGTTTCTCCGGCTGAAAGTTTTTTTTGGGAAGAAAAATCAGGCGTAAAATAGCCCAGCTCTTTTATTTGGGTTTTTGCCCCCGACGCCATCAACTCAATTTCCTCTCCCTCATTTATTTCTCCATCAATCACTCTTATATACGCAATGACGCCCTTAAAAGCATCGTATTCTGAATCAAAAATCAAAGCCCGGAACTGTTTTTCAAAATCGGTTTTTGGGCAAGGAACTTTTTTTATCGCTATTTCCAATAATTCTTTAACTCCTGTCCCCTGCTTAGCGGAAATTTTTATAATATCTTCTTTATCGCAGCCTATAAGCATAGCCAGTTCCTCCGTTGTTTTTTCTGTTTCCGCTTGGGGCGAATCAATTTTATTAACCACCGGAATTACAACTAAGCCCTGCTGGTTTGCCAAAGACAAATTGGCCAATGTTTGGGCTTGGATTCCTTTCGTAGCGTCAACTAAAAGAATCGTTCCTTCAACAGCTGCCAAAGATCGGGAAACCTCATAGGAAAAATCCACATGGCCAGGAGTGTCAACCAAATTTAAAATATATTCTTTTGAATCATCCGCCCTATACTCCATTCTTACTGGTTTTAATTTTATGGTAATCCCCTTCTCTTTTTCCAATTCCATCCTATCCAAAAACTGGGGCTTCATTTTCTGTGGCGAAACAGCCCCAGTCATTTCCAAAAACCTATCAGCTAAAGTTGATTTCCCGTGATCAATATGCGCAATAATTGAAAAATTTCTTATCTCCATAATTCCCAAAACTTACTCATTATTTATACGATCGTATTTCTTGTGAGTATCTGATAAAAAACTAATTGGCTTCTTATTCCGGTCCATAAGGAGTCGCGCTAAATTCTTTTAAAACTGCTGATTTTAAGTTCTTAAATTCCGAAATTTTAAATATAGAAGCGCAAAGAAAATAAGAAATAAGCGCCACAAAGCAGACAAGGGCGGTTTGGATAAAAACTCCCAAAAATGTCTGCATATCAACAAAACCAGCCAAGCCCTGCCTCGCGAAATAAGAAAAAATAAACATTATCCCGCTGGCAATCAATATCTTTCTCGCCGACTGCCACATTTCTTTACATCCGAAACTCCCCATTTTCAACCGCAGGAAAATAAAAAGCAAAACCAATTGAATTATGGCTGACGCAGAAAGCGCCAAAGGCAAGCCGATTACTTCAATATTTTCAATTATCGCGCTTCCGTTGGCAGAGGTTTGAAGTTTCATCAGCCCGGCTGAAAAATTTCGGAAGATATTTTGAAACCCCAAAAGATAAGTGAATAAATAGGCAAAGAATATATTGCTTCCCATTGAAATCAGACTGATGATTACAGGCGTTTTTGTATTTTGAAATGAAAAAAACATCCTTGTCAAAAGAGGAATTAAGGAACTTGCTAAAATTCCGATGCAAAAAACGCCCAGACATGCGGCTGTAAGTCGCGTTTCCCACCAGCCGAAATTTCCGGCGCCCAAAACCATTCGGACTATCTGCGCCCGCAACAAATACATAAGCAAAGAAATCGGAACTATGAAAAAAATTATCTGGCAAAAAGAAGAAGAAAAGCTTTTCAAAAATTTATCTTTTCGGCCGGCTACCCAAGCCCGGGAAAGAACTGAAAAAGAAGAAATCGCGAAAGGAATCCCTATCAGCCCGACCGGCACATATTGAAGATTGTTTGAAAAATTAAAAATAGCAATGCTTCCCACGCTTAATGTGGAGGCAATCGCTGTAATCACAGTAAGATTTACTTGATAAGCGCCGGTGCCTAAAACCCTTGGCGCCATAAGCTTTAATATTTTCTTCAACCCGGAATCCTTAAAATCAAATATCGCTTCATACCTGAATCCGGAATGCCATGCGGCCGGAATTTGGATAATCAAATACAGCAAAGCGCCGAAGATAACGCCCAGAGCTAATCCGTAGATCCCGAAAATCGGAACCAAAAATATAATGCCAAAAATTATTCCTAAATTATATAAAATAGGAGCTAAAGAATAAGCCAAAAACTTGTCAAAATACTGCAAGATTCCAGATAATATGCTTGCCAAGCCGAAAAAAATCGGACTCAAAAACATTATTCTTGTAAGCTGAATAGTCATATCCCTGTTCTCAAGAGAAAAACCAGGAATAATGAATTTTATTATAAGCGGAGCGAAAATCGTTAAAATTCCGCAAACAAGAATTAAAATAACAAAAAAAGAATTTAAGACATTATTAGCTAACTTTGTCGCCATGGCAGGCCATTCCTCATTCTTTCCGCTCTGCTCCCCCCCGCCGAAATATTCGGAAAATACCGGCAGAAAAGCGGCTGAAATACCGCCCACTATTAAAATACCATAAACAAAATCAGGAATCCTAAAAGCGGAAAAATAAATATCAAGCTCTTGGCTCGCGCCAAATCTACTCGCCAAAAGCCGATCGCGCAATAAGCCGAAAAGACGGCTTATCAGCCCTGAAGCGGCAAGCAAAAAAGCCGCAAAAGCGACTGTCTTTGTTTTTGAATTTAATATGCGATTCAGCATTTTTCTCTTCTAATTATTTTATCTTACTATTTATATCTACAATCTACAATTCTACAACTTTTTATATTATTTGACAATAATACATGAAATAGTTAACATATAAATGTTGCAGCAAGATGAGCGATCGCTCTGTGTCTTGTTTTACAGGATATAGAGAGGAAAGTCCGAACACTCTGCCGAGCTTAAAACTCGGTAAAATGCAGTAGCTGATAAAGCTACCCCAAGCGCTCCAACTCGTTGAGTTAAGCGCTCGGCGAGGTGCGAACAGAAACGTCAAAATCCGAAAGAATTGAGACGCCCCGCCCTCTAAGCTTGTGGAAAATAGTCAAACAAAATTCAACAGGCATAGAGGGCGGGACGACTTCCGCGGCAACGCGGAAATGAAACGGCTAAATCCTTGCAGAGCGCAAGAACAAACTCTATTGAGATGTTTTATCATCTTAAAGAGTAAAAGTAGTTCGCCAAGATAGATGATCGCTTCGTCGCGCCGAAGCCTTTGGCGAAGGCGGACATAAGACCCGCCTCCTCTTTTAGGGCTACGGCGTGGCAAGACAAAATTCGGCTTACAATCTTGCCGCAACAATTAAAATTCCGCTCCGATGTCCATCGGAGCGGAATTTTAATTTAATGCGCGCTTAATTAATTATCATCGATTAAAAACCACGATCGTGGTTTTTAATCGATGATAATTTTTAATACTTCGGAATGTTTCCAATTAAAATTAAACCAATCTCTGCTCTCTTTTTTGGAAATTCAAGGCATCGTTCGCCAGTCGGTCGGCTTCTTTGTTTTTTTCGCGCGGAATTGATTTAAATTTCACCTTAAGAAAATCGAGCTTCAAATTCCAAACCGCAATGAACAAGGGCTGTATTTTTTCGTCTAAAATTTTATATTCTCCATTCAACTGCTTCACCATCAACTCCGAATCAGACCTTACTTCGATCTCCGAATTTTCCGCCAAATTTTTTCCGAACACCGCCTTGAATTTTTTTAGAGCGAAAATAACAGCGTTATATTCCGCTTCGTTATTTGTAAAATTATCTCCCAGATATTCCCCATAGCTTTTCACCTGCTGTTCCTTCTCATTGCAAAAAACCACGCCTATCGCCGAATGTCCCGGATTCCCCCGCGACCCGCCGTCAGTATAAATAATTATCTTCTTCATAATTTGGCTATGAAATACGAAAATATACGAATATACGAAAACATATTCGTAAGTAATTCGTATTCGTAGCTTATATTCTATTGAAATATTTTTTTAGACGGCTCGTAAATTTGTCCAGCTATTTATTTTTACTCTTTCTCTTCTGTTGGTTCCTTTGGTAATTCAACCTTTTTAATGCGCATAGTTTCTATCGCCATTCCCTCGCCAGTTTCAGTGGTAACCCATAAAACATCGTCTTCAAAAAATTCAGGAGTAACTATTCCCCCTATTGAAGATTTGCCGTCCAAACCTAAAACCTTTAGCAATGCTTCAGACCTATTCTCTATCGCCCACTCTAAATCTTTTAATATTTCCTCCGCCCCTTGTTCCTTCTCTTCGCTATCCGGATTATTTTTTAATCCCCGCTCAACCTCTTCCGATTTTTCTTTAAGCATCTCCTCTGCCTCCGGTTCCTTATGAATTTCATCCAGCTTCCGATCAGCTTCCTCTGGTTTTTCTTCTGGATTTGGCATCGGAGGTTGTTCAAATGGATTTGACATATAAAATTAATATTGAATTTTTATTTTTACAAACTAATAATATCTATCTCTATTTTAAAGGCCTCCTCCGCTTCCTTTTTTGAAGCGGGCGGATATTCCAAAGGATATCTGGAGACCAAATAATATTAATCTAAAATATCCGCTCCTTTCAAGAATTCAAAAAAATCTTTGTTTATTTTCGCGCACGACTTAAGGGGTTGGGGCAAATCATGGGTCTTATGAAATTTTTTCTCGTTATAGAGGACTAGAAGAAAAATCAATGCGTCAGCTCATAGTTTGATTTCTATTGATTTTGCTATCTTTCGCGAAGGCCTGTTATAGCGCCTTTCAATATCTTTTTGTTCCTTTTGGGATACAAATGGTAAAATTAAAGCCCGGAATTTTATTAATTCCTGCTCAAAAATTTCACGGATGCTTTCTTTAATTATTGTCTTTAGTTCTTTTTTTTGGAATAGTGATAGTATTCATATGTTTTAATTCTATCATAACTAAAAATTAAAAGTCAATTTTTTTGACCGCTCCGAAAGGAAACGAAAAGAAAAAAACGAAAAACGACGGAAAGAAAAGAATTAAGCTTTAAGTTTTAAGGTTTAAGATTTAAAACCCCGCCTAAATTTTTAATGCAAAATAATACTTTAATTGATTTGCGATGCATTGTCTGCCCCAGCCAGTTTTAAAAAATCTCTCTTTTTCTTTAGAATCTTCTTTATTCAGATACGCCTCATAGTAAATTAGCTTAAATGGTTTGCGTGGAGCAGTAGAAAAACTTTTTCCGTCGTTATGCTCTTTTAGTCTTCTTCTTAAATCATTAGTAAACCAATATACAATTTTTTATCTTTAATTTCGCCGTAATTTTAGCAAGACAATTCCCGACAGCCCGCCCCAAGGCAGGTTTTTTTTCGCCGATTTTTTATTTATTTTAACAAAATCCCAGAAAAAACGAGCGACGAAAGAAAAAAGACGAAAGAAGACGAAAAGGAAAGGTTAAGACCTAAGTTTTAAGTTTTAAACCTTCACCGCGCCACGGGCGCCAACATCAGAAAAGGAATTCTCGGGAACGTCCCGGCCCAAGTAGGCCAGCCGACGCCTATGCGATCCCAGTAAAAGCCCGGGACAAAACCGCCGGCGGAAAAATAAGCTCCTAATTGGTAGGAACCAGAACCTTTGCCACTATCTCTATAATCATCTATGACCTGATCTGTCTGTTCAAGATGTATGATGGCGCAGGTAATCTGGTCTTCCGGGGTCATTCCTGTTTCGTTTTGGTAATTAGGATCTGTTTTTAATGTTTCAAGGTATTGATAAGGTGTTTTCCCTGCTTCCAGCTGCTTTCTGCCTTTGATTTCTTCTCCCTTATTCTTTCTTGGTATATTGGGAAGATTCTCTGCGAGAAGGATATTCCAGCCGCCTTGTTCTTTTAATACTTCTTGCTTTGTTTTTCCTTGATGATTGCTGGAAAATTCTTTTGGATAATAGACCATCTCTCCGTCGTTTACATCGGCATTCCTGTAATTACCCCATAACCAGACTGGATTATTTTCATCAAGTTCCAATTGTTCGTCTGGATCAAAAGGATTCTCCTTGGTTGCCAGGAGTTTGCCTTCTTTGTGGTGTTTAAGGATAACTTGCTTGTATTTTTCTATCAGATCATCCAGTTTCATTCCGAATGGAGTGATTTGGAGACGGATAAAACCCTGTTCTGTTTTGGGTCTTAATGCTTCTTCGCTTTCTCTCATTCTTTGGGTTATTTCTTGATAAGAAGGAAAGGCGTATTCTTCATTGTCTATTCCTTTTATTCCCATCTCTCCGCTTGATAGTTGTTCTAATATGCCTGTTCTTTCCAATATCTCTCTTTGGCTTGCGTATTGCTCTTTTAGCTCTTTCTGAGGTAATCTCTCAAATGGCCAAAGCTTGTCTGCTAAGGCGTCTCTTTTTTGTTCTAACTCTGCTCTCAGCTCCTTGGCTCTTGCGAGATCTCCTGTTTCCACCGCTTTTTGATATTCCAAATCAAACTCTTGTTTGAGGGTCTTGAGATCTTGATAATCTTGCTTTATTTGTTCGCAGGAGGACATAAATTATTCTATTTCAGCAAAATAATCTATTTTATGAAATATTTGTTTAGGCAGCTCATGAATTTTTCTATGTCTTTATTTTTAATCTTGAATCCTCCTGCTTGGGGATGGCCGCCATAAGTAAGAAGAAATTCCGAACAGACCTTCATCGCTTCAACCAAATTGCAATCAGCCGGCGCCCGGCAGCTGCCATGGCTTTCCTTTTTGCCTTCTTTGTATAAAAAAACCGGTTTTTGATATCTTTGGGAAAGAATAGAGGCCGCTGTCCCCAGCAATATCAACTCCCATTTTGAATCTCCTTCCAAGATAAAACTCACATTCTTATCCCCTATCCTGTTTTCCGCCTGCCCGATTACTTCTTCTGTTTTTTTCTTTTTTTCAATCCACTTTTTGAATAATTTTTTTGCTAATTTTTCCGCTTCTCCGGATTTAGAAGCGGTTAAAAGACGAAAAGCGGCTGGCATATCATCTTTAATATCTCTTATGTTCAAAAGCGAATTTATCTTGCTTACCTGCTGAGGCAATGGCAAGGGCTTAATCGCCTCCAAATTAAGCAATGCTTGTATTCCGGGCCGCCAGCTTTGTTTTAAGTGAGGCAAACACTCCCTTATCATCTCTTCATTATCGTCGGTTCTCGGCATCATATCAGCTATTGTCGCCAAGACGGTCAATTCTAAAAAACTTTTTCGCAGACCTTCCGACAGGGTATCTCTTAAAAGAATCTTTGCCAGCCGGAAAGTAATACCGGCGTTGGCAAATTTTTTAAAAGGATAATTATCTCCTTCTTGTTTCGGATCAACAACAATAGACGCCTCCGGAATTTTTCCTAAAATTTCGTGATGGTCAATTATTATAACCTCAAATCCAAAATCATTCGCTATTTTCACTTCTTTGAAATTGCTTATTCCGCAGTCCAATGTGATAAATAACGCAGGGCTGTATTTTTTTAATTTTCCAAGCGCTTTTTCATTTATACCATATCCCTCTTTTTCCCTATCATAAAAATAAAGCGCAACAGCCGAAGTCCCCAAATTTTTAAGGCATTCTTCCAAAATAACAACCGATGCCACTCCATCCAAATCCGAATCCCCGTAAATAATTATCCTCTCCCCCGCTTTCACCGCTTCCAAAATCCTCTTAGCGGCTTTCTCTAAATTCTTGATTTCAACAGCCATAATATCAACATTATCATTCCTGTGGAAACAGGAATATAATTTTCTCTTTTATTTTAATTTATCATATCATTTCAAAATCTTTTCCACAACTATTGACAAAACATAGCATTATATGATATAATTAAAATATTGGAATGCAAAGTGTTTTGCATCGATGAAATAAGTTCTTTCACTTTAGAGGGGTGTCAAATGGGAGAAATGATGCTGACAAGAATACTCATTCTATTCTTCTGCGGAGGAGCATCTCTATTGGCGCTCGTTTCTATGATCGGCTTCGGTAATGGCGACAAGAGAAAAAGAATGATATGCGGATTCGCCGCAATCATTTTCTTCTTCGTCGGATGTTTAATTGTCGCCTACTGGGGCGAAAAAACCAAGCCTGTTTCTTCGGAAACAGGCTTTTCAATCTAAAATACAAGAACAGCTCGAACTTTACTCCAATCTGTTTTAACCACAGACATTTTGCGCTCGGAATTAGAATAATCCGAGAGCTTGGTTAGACGTTTTGCCGTTAAGTCCGCAGCGCTTAGTATCGTTGTAATACATATTCCATAATCTTAATTTGTATTTTAATTCTTCAAACGATCGAAATGTCAGTTGTTCATAAAATGTCTGCTGGTCTGTTTTATGCGACCGTTCCACAAAGCTATTCTGCTGGGGTTTGCCCGGATCAATTAGATAATGGGTAATTTCCAGCTCGTTGCATAATATATCAAAGGCATGCAATCTCGGATTCAGCGGATCGGTAGATTTATTGTAGCCGATATATCTATTGGTAAAGCAAACGCCGTTATCTGTTTTAATCGCCAATATCTTAAAATCAGCAATACTCATTAATTCTTTCAGAAATGCTATTACGCTTGCATTATCGATATTATCATAGGCCTGCATATACCACCACAGGCTTGCGCAATCAATGGCCGTGAATTGATAATACCTGTGTCCATCTATTCTATCAGGAACAAACTCAACATCAATCTCGACAATCTCGCCTCTCTTTAATGGTATCCTAATATAGTTGTAATGTATTTTTCTTGTTCGGTATCTTCTCGTAAGCCCTTCCTTTTTAATTATCTTTCCGATGGTGTTGCAACGCGCATAGATATTTTCTTCCTCCAAATCCCAGCAAATCTTTTTAGCGCATTGGTTTTTATCATTTCTCAATTCAATAATCCTTTCTTTAATTCGTATCGACGTTTCATTGGGATTTGTCTTTGGCCTTGTTGATTTGGGCTCTAATCCGTCAATAATGCCGGATTTTCTGTAATCAGTAAGCCAGTATTTAAGCGAACGCTCGGAGAAAGGGCAGATATCGGCCATATCCTTAATTGATATTTCTTTATCCAGAATGGGTTTTATCCATCTGAACTTTTCTTCTTTTGTTGATTTGGGCATAATTTTCATATGCCCTTAGACTATCAGAAAAGCGCAATATGTGTGTA
>Ga0209211_10000383_pt1 | contig 92837 bp, 69 predicted proteins | sample RifGroA2_FD_183992 | JGI IMG/M metagenome (GOLD analysis project Ga0209211, IMG submission 183992) | Groundwater microbial communities from Rifle, Colorado, USA - Groundwater A2 (SPAdes) (version 2) | ecosystem: Environmental > Aquatic > Deep subsurface > Groundwater | place: Rifle, Colorado... | reverse complement strand
GTATACCGTAAAGTTGGAAGTTCTGCGTTCGCTCATGCTTGGCACTGATGTGATGATTATTGACCCGGAAATGGAATACAAACATCTTTCCGATGCCGTGGGTGGTTCATATATTAACATTTCTTTGGCATCAGAAAGCAAGGTGAATCCGTTTGATTTGCCGCGGCCTGTTGGCGAAGAGGTGAGCGTTGAAGATATTATCAGAAGCGCAGTGATTACAGTCAAGGGTTTGGTGAGAATTATGCTTGGCAAGGTGACGACCGAAGAGGATTCTTTGATTGATCGCGCGCTTTTGGAAACATACGCCAAAAAAGATATTGTGCCAGGAGCGGATTTGTCCAAAGTTGAGCCGCCGATTATGCAGGATTTTGCCGATGTGTTGGAAGGGATGGAGGGCACAAAAGACATTTTGATTCGCATTAAAAAATACACCGAAGGCACTTTTGCCGGATTGTTGAATTCTCCGACCACCGTTGATGTGAAAAATCAATTGGTGGTTTTCAGTGTGCGTGATTTGGAAGACGAATTGCGGCCAATGGCAATTTACACTATTGTCAATCATATTTGGAATGTGGTGCGTTCCGAATCAAAAAAGAGAATTTTGGTGATTGACGAGGCCTGGTGGCTGATGCAACATGAAGACAGCGCCAAGTTTGTGTTCGCTTTGATTAAACGATGCCGCAAGTATTATTTAGGCGTTACCACTATTACGCAAGATGTGAATGACTTTTTAACTTCGCCATATGGGCAGGCCATTGTGAATAACAGCGCTTTGCAATTGTTAATGAAGCAGTCGCCGGCAGCCGTGGAACAGATTGCCAAAGTCTTTTTGCTGACGCAGGGAGAAAAGTATTTATTGTTGGAGGCAGGAGTTGGCGAGGGCATTTTTTTTGCCGGCTCCAAGCACGCGGCTATAAAAGTAGTGGCATCATATACCGAAGACCAGTTGATTACCACAGACCCGCGGCAGTTGTTGGAGATTGAAGAAGCCAAAAGGGAATTTGACGAAAAAATGAAAGAGTAAAAAATATGTCTTATCGCACAAAAATCTTTTTTTTCGGCGGCATCGGCCTTTTGATTATTATCGGCCTGGTTTTGGCTTTGGGTTTTAAACAAAAACCGGTGCCGGTGATAGAGGGTGTGGTTCAGCCGGTAGCCGTGACTTCGCCAGAGAGCGTGTCTAATGTTGCAGGTAATGTTCCAGTACCGGTAGAGGTGAAAAAAATGCCGAGCAAGGCCGAGGTGACGCAAGCGGCCAAGGACACGGCGATTAAAAATACGGCCATTAATTTCGCGGAAAGATTCGGCTCATACAGTGTGGCGGCCAATTTTTCCAATTTTGAAGAATTAAAGCCATTTTCAACCCCTACTGTGGTTCAATGGCTGGATCAATACAAAACGCAGTTATTGGCCAAACAGGGCGCTGATTTTGTCGGTATCACCACCAAAGTTGTTTCAACAAAAATCATTTCTTCAAGCGAGGCCGTGGCATCTGTATTGATTTCCACCCAGCAATCTGAAACTTACAAAACCGAGCAAAAAACAACATACAAAGATATGCTGGTGAAATTGGTTTGGCAGAATAGTAAGTGGCTTGTGGACGGAGCGTATTGGCAGTAAATTTATGCTAGGGGGAGCAGCGCAGTTTGGTAAAAAAATTTTAGCAATAAGCAGGGATTTACTTTTCCCTGTTTTTTGTATTTCTTGTCGCACGGAAGGCGAGTGGCTTTGCCAGCCATGTTTGGAAAAATTGCAATTAGAAATTAAGCCGCAAGTTTTTCAACATCCGTATTTGAGTAAAGTGATTGCTTTGGCTGATTATAAAAATGAAACTGTCGCCCGGTTGATTCATCTTTTGAAATATGAGTATGTGGAAGAAATTGGTGAAATTTTTGAAAAATTAATTGAAGAATTTATTAGACAAAATGCGGAAATTATTTTGAACGGCAGACCAAGCGCGATTATTCCCATTCCATTGCATAAAAAAAGATATTTGGAACGGGGATTTAATCAAGCGGAAATTTTGGCCGAGAGTTGGGGGAGGCATCTTGGCGTGCCGATTTTGAAAAATGTATTGATTCGTTCGCGCCAAACCAAAACGCAGGTTGGTTTGAATGGTATTGAGCGGCGAAGCAACTTGCGGGGCGCTTTTACTCTGCGCCAGCCGCTGGTCAACATTGATCGCGTGATTTTAGTTGATGATGTCTTTACAACCGGCTCCACCATGGAGGAAGCGGCGCGTGTTTTGCGTTCCAATGGCATAAAAGAAGTGTGGGGAGAGGTTATAGCGAGAGAAAGCTGAATAAAGAGAGAAACTGTTTGTAAACAGCTTGACAATGAAGATAATTGTTTGATAAAATAAGTATATGAAATTCTATAATCAAAAAGTTGTTTGTCGAGTAAGAGCGGAGCGGCAAAAGGGCTTGTCCATCAAAATTTTGGGAAAGAAGTTTAAAATTTCTCATTCTACAATTTCTCGATGGGTCAGAGATATGCCTTCTAAATTTAAGGCATTTAATTCTGCCAGAAAGCACGAGAAAAATTTAAAGTTAAATTATTCGAATTTGATTGATAAGTTTTTAATAGACAAAGATACTGCAAAAATTTTGGCCAGTTTATTATATTGGTGTGAAGGGTCAAAATATCCTTCAAGCAATTTTTTGGCTTTTTCTAATAGCGACCATCTGTTGGTAAAAACTTTTATTGGTTTATTACGCAAGGGGTTTAAATTGGATGAATCCAAATTGAGAGCTCATTTGCAATTGCACACTACGCACGATATACGAGCAATGACGAAATTTTGGGGCGCCCTCTTAGGGATAAAAGAAAATCAATTTCATAAACCCACAATTACGGTCCCTACCAATAGGATGAAGAGGCGTGATTATAAAGGGACTTGCACCATTAAGTATTTTGATGTAAAGTTATTATTAAATATAACAGGAATTTTTGAGTCCTTTGGTAAGAAGAAATGGAGAGGTGGCCGAGTGGCTTAAGGCAAAAGTTTGCTAAACTTTGGTCCCGTAAGGGGCCTCATGGGTTCGAATCCCATCCTCTCCGCCAAATATCTCTCAAAAATTTTGAATGTGATATTTGGCGTTTTTTTGTGGAAGGGTGGCAGAGTGGTCGAATGCGACAGTTTTGAAAACTGTTGACCATGAAAGTGGTCCGTGGGTTCGAATCCCACCCCTTCCGAATCGGTTTTCTTTATGGTATAATACAGGCATAAAATATGCCAAATCCAATCACAATTAGCAAGCCCCAAGCAGACAATTTTTTTTCTTTGCTCATTAAACAAATGAAGCCAGCTAAAGAAACTGGCGAGCATTGGGCTGAAAGTCATGATGATGGACAGCTTTCGGTTGATGTGGGTCAGGCCGATGATAAATTGGTGGTTGTGGCCACAATTGCCGGCGCCAAGCCGGAAGATATTTCTGTAAATATAAATAATGACCTTTTGACTATTCGCGGTAGGCGCGAAAAAGAAATCGGCATTGAAGAAAAGGACTATTTTTACAAAGAATGTTATTGGGGCACATTTTCCCGCACTATTGTTTTGCCTGTGGATGTTTTAACTGATGAGGCCAAGGCCACAATTAAAAATGGCGTTTTGACCATCGTTATACCCAAAGAATCAAGCAAGAAAAATGTCCCGATTAAAGTGATTGATGAATAATATGCAGAATTTATCAGCAATGATTGATCGATTTGAAGAAAAAAAGGCGGTTTTAAAATTCTCTGACGGTCAAACCTTGATTGTGCCTATTGAATATCTTCCTGATGATGTGAGCGAAGGCAATGCGATTAAAATTAAATTCGGAAACGATGCTGACACCACCGACAAGAGAGCGCAACAGGCAAGGGATTTGCTTAATGAAATTTTAAAAAAAGGAAAGTAAAATTATGCCATCTGCGGAAGTGTTGAAGAACCTGATTGGTCGTCCGTTTATGTCAAAAGAAAGGCGGTTGATTTTAGCCGCTCTTTTTTTATTTTTGTTCTTGCTGGCTTCGGCTTTGATTATGCTTACGCAGCTGCCATCGGATGTAATCGCGCGTGGTATTTCCATTGGTCAATTTGATGTCGGCGGACTCACCAAAAAACAGGCCTTGAAATTTTTGCAAATGCAGACAACTGTTTGGGAAGAACGCGGTATTGATTTTATAAGTGGCGACAAAATTGTAAATTTGCCGGCCAATGTTAATGCTTTGAGCGGTTCGGAGCTGGCTTATACTATTTTTAAATATAATCCGGAGGAAGCAATGGAATCTGCATTGGCATTGAGCCAAGATGGAAATGAATGGCAAAAATTTTGGAAACGCTTGTCTTTGAGACTGATTGGAAAGTGCCTACCTTTGAATTATGTTTTGGATGAGCCGCAGGCCGAGCAATTTTTAAAAGATAATTTTTCTTTTTTAGAAAAACCGGGTCAAGAGGCTAAATTTAACATCGTATCTTCTGAAATTGAGCTAAGTGGTTTTAAAATTGATATTGATCAGGGATCTGGCGGGCAGATTTTTAATTACACAAACGCAGTAAGTCAACTGCATTCGCGTTTGGTTCAATTTGATTCTTCACCTGTTGTTTTGAATTTGCAAACAGTCACGCCGAAAATCATCGAGTTTGAAGCTGAGGTGCTCAAGCCTCAAATGGCCGCTCTTCTGGCTAAAGGAGAAATTACCCTATTTTTTAATGAACAAAAAATCAGCGTGCCTGTAAATATATGGTTGCGTTGGATTAAATTAGTAAAAAAAGATAATCAAGTGGCAATAGATATTGATGAAGAATTAATGGTAGAAGATATTGCGATTTTATCGCCTGGTGTAGAGCGAGTAATGGAGGAAGCGAAGTTTGCTATGAAAGATGGCAGGGTTATGGAATTTTCACACGGAGTCGCTGGCGTGGCGTTAAACGCCGAGAAAACTAAGTTTGGAGTTAATGAAATTTTATTTGCCTCTGCCACCAGTACGGCAATAGTAGTCGATAAAACAGAACCATTGACTCAAGTGGCCAGTTTGAATGAAATGGGCATCAAAGAAATAATCGGCATTGGGCGTTCTGATTTTCGTGGTTCTCCGCCCAATCGTATTCATAACATCAAAACCGGCGCGGCTAGTTTAAATGGAATTTTGATTGCTCCGAATGAAGAATTTTCTTTGTTAAAAGCGCTTGGCAAAATTGATGGTGAGCATGGATACAAGCCGGAGTTGGTGATTAAAGGTAACAAAACAATGCCGGAATTTGGCGGAGGATTGTGCCAGATTGGTACTACGATTTTTCGGGCGACTTTGGCATCAGGCCTGCCGATTTTGGAGCGGCAAAATCATTCTTATCGCGTGTCATATTATGAGCCGCCGGTTGGTATTGACGCGACTATTTATTATCCAAAACCGGATTTTAGATTTTTAAATGACACTGGCCGCTATATTTTAATTCAAACAAGAATTGAAGGAACGGAATTGATTTTTGAATTTTGGGGAACGAAAGACGGGCGTGTCGCTCTGCAAAGCGAGCCCGTTGTCTATAATCGCACTGCTCCGCCTCCGGCCAAATTGATTGAGACGCTGGATTTGCCTATTGGCAAAAAGAAATGCACGGAGCGCGCTCACGCCGGAGCGGACGCTGTGTTTACTTATACTATTACTTATCTTGATGGGGCGGTGAAAACGCAGGAATTTAAAAGCCATTATCGGCCGTGGGGCGAAGTGTGTTTGATTGGGGTTGAGAAATTAAGCGAGCCGATTTTGGAAGAAGGGATGGCTCTTCCCGGTGGCGGCGCGACCACATCTACGCCACCAGTTCAGTAAAAAAAGAACAACCCCCGAACTGGTCGGGGGTTGTCTAAAAAGTCGTTTAAAGTAGGTGCTCAAGAAGATTTGTTAGAGGATGGAGCAAGTCGAGACCAGCCCGTCCTTAAACAAATCCCCATGCTTGTCGTGAGCACCTACTTTTTTTAAACTCTTTGGCTATGTTTTATTTAGCGCGCAACAAATTAGTATATCATAAATTTATTTTTAAGTCAAGATCTCTGTCTTGAAAAACAGTTTTTTTGGCTTATTCTAAACAAAAAACCGCCCTTTGAAAATGGCGAATTATGAAATTGACTAAAAATGGCGTGCCTATTCTTTTTTAATTATTTTATCCACCAATCCGTATTTTAGCGCTTCCTCCGGGCTCATGAAATAATCACGGTCTGTGTCTTTTTCAATTTTGGCCAAGGACTGGTCGGTGTGATTGGCCAAAATTTGATTGATGCGGTCTTTGACTTTCAAAATATGCTCGGCGCGAATTTTTACATCAATGGCCTGGCCTTCTGCTCCGCCCATTACTTGGTGTAGCATTACTTCTGCATTGGGTAGGATAAATCGTTTGCCTTTTTGTCCTGCTGCCAAAAGCACCGCGCCCATGGAAGCCGCGAGGCCGATACAAATTGTGGAAACATTCGGCTTAATGTATTGCATGGTGTCGTAAATTGCGAGACCTGCTGACACTGATCCGCCCGGGCTGTTGACATACAATTTGATGTCTTTATCAGGATCTTGATTTTCCAAAAATAACAATTGAGCGATGATTATATTTGCCATCGCGTCATCTACCGGCGCGCCTAAGAAAATAATACGGTCTTTTAAAAGCCGCGAATAAATATCATACGCTCGTTCTCCGTGACTGGTTTTTTCAATCACAGTCGGGATGAGGTATTGGGATTTGATCAGTTGGTTTGTTGGCATAATTTTAAATCACTTTCCACCCTCCATTTTCTTCAACTAATTTTCCTTTGATTGTAAAGCCGGCTGCTTTTGCATGTCCGCCCCCGCCAAATGCCTGGGCGATTTTACTCACATCAACATTAGTGGCAGTGGTGCGCAAACTCGCTTTTATTGTATCATCTTCCCTCTCTCTTAACAAGAGCATTATTTTCGCCCCTCCCAAATGATTTAAAAAATTAGACAGTCCATCAATTTCTTCATCAGGCAGATTGAAATCCGCCATATCTTCACGCGTGAGTACGGTGATAGCCATATCATATTCTTCATTTTTATAAAGTCGACTCAAAACCTTGCCCCAAATTTTCAATGCCGCTATTTTTTTGTTTTTCAATGTCCAGCCGCGAATCAAATTCAGATTGGCTCCGGCGCGCAAAAGTTCGCTCGCGATTTTTAGCGATTTGGCGCTGGTGGAAGGATTGGTAAAATGCGTGGTGTCGGTGACAATGCCTGTCAAAAGCGCGGTGGCGATATATTTATCAATCAATAGATTATTGATTTTGAAAAAATGATGCAAAACCTCGGTGGTGGAGGCGGCTTCAGGTGAGACCAAATTAAAATGTCCATACATTTCATTGGTCGGGTGGTGGTCAATGTTCACAATGGTCGGTCTGTATGGCAAATTTTGTAAATGTTCAGCCACTCCGGCGTACAGCAAATCGCCGGAATCAAAAACAATAATCAAGTCAAATCTGGCGCGCTGGAAAATTGCAGGGTCAATAATAAAATATTCTATATGCGGCAAAAAAGCCAGATTTTTGTTAATGGCTGTGGCGCAGAAAGCCGTGTGATTTTTATCAATGGATCGCAAGTATTGCATCATGGCGCAGGCGCAAGACAGAGTGTCGCCGTCAGGATTTTTGTGCGAAATGATAAGGATATTTTCAGCTTTCAATACCTCATTGTGAATTTGTTTGGCAATAATAGACATAAAAGACAATCAAGTCAGTATATTCCACTTGGCGGAGAATGTCAAGAATGATATAATATATTAATTATGTTTTTGCAACGGTTGGAAATTCACGGCTTTAAATCTTTTGCCCAAAAGAGCGTTTTGGAGTTTTTAGCGCCGCGCAATGGACGCAAGGGTTTGACTGCCATTGTCGGGCCAAATGGTTCCGGAAAGTCCAATGTATCGGATGCTGTTCGTTGGGTTTTGGGCGAGCAGTCATTAAAGACCTTGCGCGGTAAAAAGAGCGAGGATGTGATTTTTGCCGGTTCTGAAAAACGGGCGCGGCTGGGCGTAGCTGAGGTTTCTCTGTCTTTGAATAATGAAGATAAAGAAGCGCCTTGGGAAATGAGCGAAGCAGTGATTACCCGTCGGTTGTATCGCGATGGAGAAAGTGAATATCTGATCAACGGTCATGCGGCGCGTTTGCAAGATATTGCCATGCTTTTGGCGCGGGCGCATTTTGGCCAAAAAACATATACGGTAATCGGCCAAGGAATGATTGACGCGATTTTGGCAGTATCGCCGGCCGAACGCAAGGAATTTTTTGACGAGGCCGCCGGTGTTAAAGAATTTCAAATCAAACGGCATCAGGCAATGGGAAAATTAAAAATGACCAGAGAAAATCTTCAACAGGCCGATGCTTTGGTGCAGGAAATTGAGCCGCGCCTGCGTTCACTCAATCGTCAAGTCAAACGGCTTAATGAGCGCGCGGAAGTTGAAAAAGAGTTAAAAGATTTGCAAAAACAATATTATGGAAAGCTCTGGCATGAACTGGAGGAAAAGCATGGCAATTTCAGCGAGCAATTTCATAGGCAAGATGAAGAATTTCAAAGAAAAAGAGGGGAATATAATCAATTACTTAATCAATTAAATCTGTTGGAAAAAGAAACATCAGTGCCGCAGGCGTTTTTGGATCTGGAAAAAAAATATCAGGAGATTTTGTCAGAACGGGGAGCGCGGCAAGAAAAAAAATTGAAATTGCAAAGTCAGATTGAAATCGCCAAAATTCGAGCTGCTGCTTCTAAAACATCAGTGCCTTTGCCAATTACGGAAATCATTACTGAATTGGAAAGTTTGGAGTCAGAGCAATCCGCAACTTTCGCGTCAATTTTTCAAATTAAAAAAATTGAAGATTTGTCCAGTATTCGCGAGACAACCGATTTGTTGCGGGAAAAAATTAAAAATTTATTGCGTCGTTTGAAAAATCCACAAATGCAAAACTCGGCTAAGACAATTGATCCGGAATTGGAAAAGGAATTAGTAAAAATTGATGAAGAAATGAAAAGTTTTGCCACTGCCTTGGCTCGAGTGAGCCATGAAATGCAGGATTTGAATAAAGAAGAGCAAAAAAAGAAAAGTAAGTTTTTTGAGATTCAACGACAACTGCAAGCCAAACAGGAAGAGACGCATATTTTGGAGCAGAAATTAAATTCCATTCAGATTGAATTAGCTAAATTGGAAACGCGCAAAGAAACATTGGAAGAAGAAATCAATATTGAACTCGGGTCTTTGGGCTCGGAGGTGAAGTTGAAGCCGCCGACAGATATCGCGCAAATTAATCCCGCTGACTTGCAGCCCAACATTTTTAAATTTAAACATCAATTGGAATTGATCGGCGGGATTGATGAAGAAGCGATTGTTGAACACAAAGAAACAAAAGAACGATATGATTTTCTTTCCACACAGATTGCTGATTTGAAACGCGCTTTGGATGATACTGCCACGGCAATTGAAGAATTGGATAATATTATGCGCGAGCGCAGGGACGAATCGCTTAAAAAAATTAATGAGGAATTTTCCAGATTTTTTCGTTTGCTTTTTAATGGCGGGCAAGCCAAGCTCGTGCCTTTGTATAGTGATGCGGGAGAAGAAGCTGCGGAAAATGCTGAAAAAAATGAGGAAGTTGTTGAAGAAGAAGAATTAAAAATTGAAAGTGGTGTTAAAGGCGAGCCGATTTTAGCTGGCGTGGATATTCAAGCTACACCTCCAGGTAAAAGAATTAAAGATATTAGTATTTTATCCGGTGGGGAAAGGGCGCTGACAAGCGTTGCTCTGCTTTGCGCCATTCTTTCGCATAGCCCGTCGCCGTTTGTATTTTTGGATGAAGTTGATGCAGCTTTGGACGAATCCAACTCCATTCGTTTCGCGGAAATTATTGAACAGCTGGCTGACAAGACCCAAATTATTGTTATTACTCACAATCGAGCTTCAATGTCTAAAGCGCAAGTGCTGTATGGTGTTACAATGGGAGATGATGGTACTTCGCATTTACTCTCGGTAAAATTGGAGGAAGCGGAAAAATTAGCAAGGGAATAATTTTTGATAAAAAAACGCTCCACTCACCCAAGTCCTTGGCAAATGGAGCGAGTTTGTTCTCTGACATCTACTCCCGCTCTCCTTCTTTCGTTAGCGGAAGATGTTTAGCGCAGTTCTCCTCCCTGTTTGGCCACGGTGTCTTCGGCCAGTTTTCGTGCCGCTGACAGCGAAGTACAATCGCGGTCTTCGGCTTTGGCCATGATTTTTCTGATTCTCTTGCCGATGCCGGCGAGGCGCATTTCAGTGCGATCGTTAACCTGGTCTGGCGTGATTTTGCCGGTTCTAAGCTCCCATTCGGTGCAAGCAAGAGCCACGCCGCCGGCATTGGCGACGAAGTCAGGCGCCCACCAGATTTTTTTTTCTTTCAGCAGTTCCGAATCCCGCCCCTCATCTTGAAGCTGGTTGTTCGCACCGCCGCAGATCAAGCGAACGCCATGGTTCTTCAGCGCAGTGATGGAATCCGGGTTAAGTATTCCGCCGGTTGCGCATGGAGCGAAGATGTGGGCGTGAGTCCCAAAGACCTTATTAGTTTCCACGATTTCACACCCGTCGCTCGCGGCTTGGTCGCGCTGGACCTCATTCGCTTCTGCCACCAACACCTTGAAATTGTTGGCTTGGAGCAAGTGAGCCAAAGGCCTGCCGACTTTGCCAAAGCCCTGAATGAGAACAATGGGTTGGGCCAAGTGGCGCAAGTTTCCGGCAAAAGGCAGGGCTTCCTGCATGGCTAGAAAGACGCCGCGGGCGGTAGATGGCGAAGGATCGTCCAATCCGCCTTTTTCCCGCGAAACACAGACCACATATCGCGTGGCCTCCATGATTATGTCCATCATAGAGACCTCTGTGCCGACATCCGGCGCGGTGATGTAGTGGCCGCTGAGTTCTTGCACGACCTCGCCGTACGCTCGCAAATGGTTGGCAGTGAGTTCGTCTGGTTCGGCGTTGATCACCGCCTTGGCGCCTCCAAGCTCCAGTCCGGCCGCGGCATTCTTGTAGACCATGCCGCGTCCGAGCCGCGCCGCGTCGGCCAGCGTTGCCGCTTCCGATTCGTAGGGCTTGACACGGAGTCCTCCCAGTCCAGGTCCGAGTGTCGTGTTGTGGATGATTATAAATCCCATCAGATCCCCAATTTCGAAACGCACACAGCGTTTGGCATTGGGGAGAGGGCCGAAATCGGCCCAGTGTGATTTGAATTTACCCATGTTCCAGAGCCCCTTTCTTGTCTTGTTTTGAGTTTTGAAAGTACGCCTTTGGTTGAACCTCCTTTCCAGCGCACCTTGTCTAGCTCTATTGCACCACTAGGCAGATTTTGTGTCAATAGGCAAATTTTTTTGTCAAACGCTTGACGGATTTTGTGTTTTAGTTTATCATATCAACATACTTTAAATACGCTATTTTATGCTCACAATTCGTTTATCTCGTTTCGGCGCGACCAAGAGGCCGACTTATCGTTTGATTGTTTCGGAAAAAGCCCGCGACCCGTGGGGCAAGTATCTGGAAGAGTTGGGTTTTTATAATCCAAAAGTCAAGCCGCCGGTAATTCAGTTGAAAGTTGATAGAATAAAATACTGGATTAGCAAAGGCGCGCAAACATCCAGTACCATTAATAATCTTTTGATTAATCAAAAAATTATTGAAGGCAAGAAACGCCGCCAAGCAAACATCAGTAAAAGACGCGCGACTAAATTGGCTGACAAGAAAAAGGGAGCGGAAATCAAAGCAGCTGTCGCGGCAAAAGTAGAAGTAAAAGTTGAAACACCCGCGCCAGTTGTTGCTTGACATTTTGTAGAAAAAGTGATATACTTAATACAATAAGCAAAGCTTGAAATTTCGGCGGGCTTCGCAAGCCAAAAATAAGTTTTTGGCTTGCCTCACCCCTTGAAATTAAAATCCCTGAAAGGGATGGTCCTGCATGTCGACGGGACTAGCAGAAAAGAATTAACTTAAAGAATATGGCAAATCCAGTTGATCAAGAGTATCTTGAAGTGATTGTCAAAGGAATCGTGAACAATCCTCAAGATGTCAAGATCGAGCGCACGATTGACGAGCGCGGAGTTCTTTTGACCTTGCACATTAACCAAGCTGATATGGGTTATGTGATTGGCAGAGAAGGCCAAACCGCCAGAGCAATTCGCACATTGTTGCGTATTGTCGGCGCCAAAGCCAATGCTCGCGTCAATTTGAAGATCTATGAACCGGAAGGTTCTCGCCCACCTCGCATGGAACGACCAGCAGCGGTGGATACAAGCGCAGTAGACGATCTTAACATTTGATTATCATAGACAAAAAACGAAAATCGTGGTACATTTGTATCACGATTTTTGTTTGCTTATGCGTTTTGAAATTCTAACAATTTTTCCGCAGATTATTGAGCAATACTCCAATGAGAGTATTCTTAAGCGCGGGCAGGCAACAGGGGCGATTAAAATCATTGCGCATGATTTTAGAAAGTTCGCCAATGACAAACACAACAAAGTTGATGATACTCCTTACGGCGGCGGGCCAGGAATGGTGTTGAAAGCTGAGCCGATTTTTAATTGTTTGAAATCACTCGGATTGATAAAAGGAAAATTAAAAAATAAAAATTCCAAAACTAAAATTATAATTCTTGACCCAGCCGGGAAAAGGTTTGATCAAAAAATGGCGCGGCGATTTTCCAAACTGGAACGATTGATTTTGATCTGCGGTCGCTATGAGGGCTTTGATGAGCGGGTGTATAAATTTGTTGATGAAAAAATTTCCATTGGCGATTATGTTTTGTCCGGCGGTGAGTTGCCGGCGCTCGTGGTGGCCGAGTCCGTGGCGCGTTTGGTGTCCGGAGTGGTGGGCAATGCCGAATCATTAAAAGAAGAAACTTTTGAAGGTTTTGTGGAATATCCGCAATACACTCGGCCGGAGGATTTTATGGGCGCAAAAGTTCCCAAGGTTTTATTGTCCGGAAATCATAAAAAGATTGAAGAGTGGAGGAAAAAACATTCTTGTGGATAACTTCACCCACACCACTTGACAGGTTTTAACGGGTATTGTATAATTCGCGCATACTGAAATATACACAATTTAGCATTTTTTTAAGTCCTACGGGATACTGGAAGAAGAAAAAACAGCAACTCAAAAATTGGGTTTCTGTTTTTTCTTCGCCCAAGCGGAGAAACGCACTTTGACAATTCAATAGGACCACAAAAAGTAAAAAAACATCATTAATTTGATGGGAAAATTCTATTCCAAAGAAAAAAATTAAATCCTCCGATTTATCGGGGGATCAATCAAATCAAACTTTTTTATTGAGAGTTTGATCCTAGCTCAGGATGAACGCTGGCGGCGTGGTTAAGGCATGCAAGTCGAACGAGTCAATTTGTGATTATATCAATGATTGACGAGTGGCAAACGGGTGAGTAACACATTGGTAACCTACCTTTAAGACGGGCATAACATTGAGAAATCAGTGCTAATTCCCGATGGCGATGAGGGGACGAAAGTCATTCTCATCTAAAGATCCAAAAGATCGCTTGAAGAGGGGCCTATGGTCTATCAGCTAGTTGGTAAGGTAACGGCTTACCAAGGCTATGACGGATAGCGGGTGTGAGAGCACGACCCGCCTCACTGGGACTGAGACACTGCCCAGACTCCTACGGGAGGCTGCAGTCACGAATCTTCCTCAATGGCCGAAAGGCTGAAGGAGCGACGCCGCGTGTAGGATGAAGGTCTTCGGATTGTAAACTACTTTTGCAGGGGACGAATCTTGACGGTACCCTGCGAATAAGAGGTTGCTAACTCTGTGCCAGCAGCAGCGGTAATACAGAGACCTCGAGCGTTATCCGGATTTATTGGGCGTAAAGCGTCCGCAGGTGGTTTGCTAAGTCATCAGTCAAATCCTGAAGCTTAACTTCAGGGCTGCTGGTGATACTGGCGAACTCGAGGGTGGGAGAGGCGAGCGGAATTGCCGGTGTAGTAGTAAAATGCGTTGATATCGGCAAGAACACCAGAGGCGAAGGCGGCTCGCTGGAACACACCTGACACTAAGGGACTAAAGCGTGGGGAGTGATACGGATTAGATACCCGTGTAATCCACGCCCTAAACGATGGATACTAGGTATTGGCAGTATCGACCCTGCCAGTGCCGTTCAAAAAAGCTAACGCGTTAAGTATCCCGCCTGGGAAGTACGATCGCAAGATTAAAACTCAAAGGAATAGACGGGGACCCGCACAAGCGGTGGAGCATGTGGTTCAATTCGACGATAACCGAGGAACCTTACCAGGGCTTGACATGTAGCTGCAAATCTTAGGAAACTAGGATGCCTTCGAGGGTGCTACACAGGTGCTGCATGGTTGCCGTCAGCTCGTGCCGTGAGGTGTATCATTAAGTTGAGCAACGAGCGCAACCCCCATGTTGTGTTAAATTGTACACAACAGACCGCCCTGCCCCTAATGCATTTTTAATTAAGTGCGTTAAGGGCAGGGAGGAAGGAGGGGATGACGTCAAATCAGCATGGCTCTTACGTCCTGGGCCACACACGTGCTACAATGGGTAGTAACAATGGGTTGCCAAATCGCAAGATGGAGCTAATCCCACCAAACCTACCCCTAGTTCAGATTGAGGGCTGCAACTCGCCCTCATGAAGCAGGAATCGCTAGTAAACGCCGATCAGCCACGCGGCGTTGAATACGTTCTCGGGTCTTGTACTCACCGCCCGTCAAGCCAAGGGAGTCGGAGGCGCCCGAATTCCGAGCAATCGGGAGAAGGCGAAGCCGATGACAGGGGCTAAGTCGTAGATGCATACTGCATCATCTGTTGCGACCTCTTCAAGTAATTGAAGATGAGAAATCTAACTATATCGGTGAACCCTTACCTCAATTTTTTTGAGAAGGGAATACCGAGGGAAGCTTTTGGGCGATTTATGGCAAACCGGAGTATCTATAATGCCATGCGTAAATCCGTGCATCTTACGGATTGCCAGCGCGCAATTTTAGTCGGGACACTTCTTGGCGACGGATCTCTTATTGAGACATCTTCCAAGAATAATCTTCGGCTTCAAATTACGCATTGCGACGCGCAAAAGGCATTTGTATTCTGGAAATATGAAGCATTTAAATCGCTCGTTCTGACTCCGCCAAAGTATCAAAAACAAAATGACGCTTGGCGATTTCGGACAATTAGTCATCCGGAATTGACTGAAATTGGTAAATCATTTTATCAAAATCGTCAAAAAATCGTGCCAAAGGGTATTGCTTCGCTCCTTTCGCCGATCGGTCTGGCTGTTTGGTTTATGGATGACGGGGCGTTTCATCGTTCCGGCGGATATCTTATAAACACTCAATGTTTTACGATTGCCGAGTGCGACTTATTGAGAGAGTCGCTTCGCAAAATATTTAACATTGAAAATATTACCAGACATCGAGACCATAACGGATGGCGGCTGTACATTCAGGTTTCTTCAGCAAAAAAGTTTCGTGAAATTATTGAACCTTTTATGCTGAAAGAAATGATGTACAAAATTAAAAGCCCTGTAGAGACTACACGTAAGCTCCTGACATTTGCCGTCAGGATGAAGATATAGTCCGTGCCACAAAGGAATTTGTGGAAATACATGAACAAGGCATGTGTAGCGGAAGCTGCGCATGGATCACCTCCTTTCTAAGGAGATACCAGACAGCAATGTCTTGGAATTCCATAGTCGAGATAGAATTCTTCCCGTCAAATTAATAATGTTTTTTGAAGAATCCGCACCGAATGTGCTTTTGCAACGAAATTTTCAGATTTTGAGACAAAATTGTTGAATAAATTTTGAAGTTTAATTGCAAATTAAGCCGAAAAATTTTGAAACGATTTTGGCCGAAAGATGAAAATCGCAGTCAAAATGACATTCGGTGCGGATTCTTCATAGGCCGAACTTTTAACGCCAGCTTGAAATATTTTTACAGATGTTGTAAGATGTTGGCAGTAAAAGATTGGCCTTTTTTAATAGCGAGATCGTTAAATTTTCGGGCATGTAGCTCAGATGGCTAGAGCGCGTCACTGATAATGACGAGGTCCCTGGTTCGATTCCAGGCATGCCCACCAAAATCAGTTTTGCCAAGAGCATGGGCGGCTAGCTCACTTGGTTAGAGCGTCACATTGACATTGTGAAGGTAACAGGTTCGATTCCTGTGCCGCCCATTTTAAATATGGATACAGGAAGAAAAGATGATGGAAAATTTAGGGAATTAATGGATAGGTTGAGAAAGGAATCAGAGGGAAAAAAGACGGCGCAAAAATCAGCCGAGAGAGTTGAACCAAACAGTTTGGTTGGTTATGATTTAGGACTTGGCGTACTGGATATTTTGGGAGGAAATGTCGCGGAAGAATCAGTGCGAACGATTTTTGTGAATGAATCGGAAAGTAATTTTGATAAATTGATTGCTGATTGCAAAAAAAGTATTTGGAAGCAGAATTCGGAGAAAGGCGCGGAAATAGCCCGAAGATTGATTGCCGCCGGCAAAGTAAAAGAATCTGTTGACGGTTCGGGTGAGGGCGGCGTTAAAGTCGGTTGGATGAATGTGGCTGGAGCAACGAAATTAAAAAGGGAAGATTTTGCAGATGAAAGGAATTTGGATTGATTTTTAATTCGTCGAAAGATTTTAATAATTTGGAATTAAAAACCGCATAAGCGGTTTTTTGCTATTGACATTTTTGTTTCATTATGAGACGCTTTAAAAGTGCTGACTCTGACGCAAGGTGCGTCGTGAGTAATGGCGCGTTCCGACTGCGCTTGTTCCAAACCGAACAGGCGCCAAATAGGGAGGAATAGTTCGATGGCGACCGAGACGGCGAGTGTAAAAAAAGGGCGAGCGCGGGCATCATTTCAGGAATTGATGCGAAAATATCCCGATGCATCTCTTGAAGAGGCGTCGGGAGTACTGCACGCCATGGCGCAAGTGGTGGCGACAGATGTTGAAGAGGAAATTTGGTTCAATTTTCTGATGCGCGAGGCCGAACACGCGCCTGAGCGTGAGTTGCAAGAGTTGGCCATGAAGTTTCTGGCGCGGAAGATGGACGCTCACTCTTACTTTTTGCGCGATTGCAAAGACCAGCAGAGGATACATGCCTGTTTGGCTCTTCTGTCGCGAACCAGTTGGCGCGAACATTTGACCGCGCGCGATTGGAAAACAGTCCAGGATTTTGTGGCTGAACGGGTTGAAGACGAGTGTAAAAGAGAACGTTTCAATGATGACGCATATCCCCTGTCTCCTATGTTTAATCCAGCCGTGCTTGATCAAGCTCTGATCAATACTTGCAACTGGACATTGCTTATTGATAAGCGGATGTATCGGGTCATACCCAAGCTCTATGAGACAGTCCTTCGTCGAGTGGCTGGCAGTGTGTCACCGGCAGAATACCAATCCGGGCGCTATTTGCCGGAGTCCGGCCTGTTCCGCGGCGAGTATAGTCTGCGGGCGTTCAATATGATGAAACTCGCAGAATCATTGGCAATGAGTGAGCTTAAGATGATCGGCCGCGATGTTGTGCGTATGACAGTTCTCTGTGGCGATACCGCTCTCGTGCGTGGATTGTCAGAACCAGACGCTGGACGGGCGAACACCCTCTTCGCTCTGGTCGCCACGGCCTTGGATGAGATGGGCATGCGCCAACGGATTGAATCTATTCTGCCCATTCCTACGGCGTAGTTAACCAATACCGAACTCAACCAGCCGGGGTCTGAAGACATCTTCTTACTCCGGTTTTTTTATTCAATCAGTTTGCCATTATTCGCGTTTTGAGATATAATAACTTATAGGATAAAATGGGATGTTGATAAGCCCTAATTATTTCAATTACATGAAAAAAATACTGTCTAAATTAAATCCGAAAAATTGGGCGGCTAAAAAAAATGAAGACACTTTGACCCCGCAATCCAGCGCTAAACTTTTCTTTTTGGAATTGTTCAAGTTGGCATTGCTCGCGGTGATTACGATTTTTTTAGTGCGGTATTTTCTTTTTAAGCCGTTTTATGTCCGTGGTGCGTCCATGGAGCCGAATTTTTTTGACAAAGAGTATCTGATAATTGATGAACTGACATATCGTTTGAAAGAGCCGCATCGTGGAGATATTATTGTTTTAAAATCGCCACTGAATAAAAAAGAATATTTTTTGAAAAGAGTGATTGGTCTGCCTGGTGAAACATTGAAAATCAGAGATGGACAAGTGATGATTTACAATGAAGAAATGCCAGATGGTTTTGTTTTGAAAGAATCTTATTTGCCAAACGGGTTGAAAACAGTGCCGGATGCCTCGGTTGTGTTGGGAGAGAATAAATTTTTTGTCTTGGGTGATAATCGTTTTTCCAGTTTGGATTCGCGCATGATAGGTCCGATTGACGGCTCTGCAATTATTGGCCGAGTGATTTTACGCGGTTGGCCGTTTGACCGGGTGCAGTGGTTCACACCGATCTCTGATTATTAAAAAAATATTTTTATGATTGAAGAAAAACAAGAAGTTCAAGAAAATTTACCAGCGGGAGAAGAGCAAGTGAAAAAAGGAGTTCGCATTATTCAGGCATTGCGCGGAATGAAAGATATTTTGCCCAATGATCAAAAATATTGGAAGTTGGTTTTTGATAAAGTTGTGGCTTTGGCTTCGCATTATGGTTTTGAAAGATATGAAACGCCGATTTTGGAAGAGGCCTTGCTTTTTAATCGCTCCATTGGCAAAGATACTGACATTGTGGAAAAAGAAATGTATATTTTTGAGGATTTGGACGGCACCAAAGTCGCTTTGCGGCCGGAAGCCACGGCTTCTCTGGCTCGCACCTATATTCAACACGGACTTTGGAATCAGCCACAGCCGATCAAGGCCTGGTATTGGGGGCCGATGTTTCGTCATGAACGCCCGCAATCCGGCCGTTATCGCAATTTTTATCAATTTGGTTTTGAAATTTTGGGAGAAGCCGCTCCAATTGCCGATGCTATTATAATTCTACTTGCATATAATTTTTATCATGAAATGGGAGTGCCTGTTTCAATTCAAATCAACAGTATTGGTTGCGCTGAATGCCGCGCCAAATATGTTGAAGAATTAACTCAATATTTTCGCAGTCAGCGTAGTCATCTTTGCGAATTTTGCAAAAAAAGATTACAGAGAAATCCCATGCGTTTGCTTGATTGCAAAGAAGAGCAGTGTCAGCCAATAAAACAAAACGCGCCACAGATTTTGGATTCGTTGTGCGATCCGTGCCGTGAACATTTTATGGCAGTGCTTGAATATCTTGATGAATTGGGTTTGCCGTATTTTTTAAATCATTCTTTGGTGCGCGGATTGGATTATTACACTCGCACGGTTTTTGAAATTTACGCGGCCGGGGAAGAGGGCGCGTCGCAGGCGGCTCTTGGTGGAGGCGGGCGATATGATTTGTTGATTAGCACACTTGGTGGCAGGCCAACGCCTGCTTGCGGATTTGCTCATGGTGTGGAAAGAGCCGCGAGTAAAATCAAAGAAGCGGGCAGGGTTTTGCCAATGGATGAAAAGAAAGATGTGTTTATCGCGCAATTGGGCGAACAGGCTAGACGCAAAGCCGTTGTTTTGTTTGAAAATTGCCGCAAGGCCGGAATCAAAGTGGCGGAGAATTTTTACAAAAATGGTTTGCGGCCTCAATTGGAAATGGCTGACAAAATGCAGGTGCCTTACGCTTTGATTATTGGGCAAAAAGAAGTGCAAGACGGCACTGTGATTATTCGCGACATGGAATCAGGCAATCAGGAAATTGTGGATATTAATAAGGCAGTGGTGGAGGTCAAAAAAAAGCTGTTTTTAAGCTGATTTAAGGGACGGGCGCGTGATTTGACTTTTAGATTGAAATCAAGTACAATTAAATTATTAATAATTAACTCACCGGGAGGTGAAAATTTGTGGCCGAAGTCAAAAGAAAACGAAACGAAAGCTTTGAGGCCTTATTTCGAAGGTTTCAGGACAAGATTCGCCAAAGCGGCAAGATTTTGCAGGCGAAAAAAATCAGATTTCATGCGCCGCTTCTGAACAAAAACAGACGGCGGAAATCGGCGATTGAAAAAAGTCGTCGTACCAATCTGCGCGAATATTTGATTAAGGTCGGCAAGCTTAAAGAAGAAAAGCCGACTTTTAGAAGATAACATGGCCATCAAAGAAAAAATAGAACAAGACCTGATTACGGCTCTGAAAGCGAAAGAGCCGCGTCTTTCTATTTTACGAATGTTAAAATCAGCGATCAAAAACGATGAAATTGCCAAAAGAACCAAAGCCGGCACTGGCGAAGAAGTATCTTTGACTGATGATGAGGCAATGGCTTTATTGCGCAGGCAAGTGAAACAACTTGAAGATGCCATTGCCGATTTTCAAAAAGGCAACCGAGCTGATTTGGTGGAAAAAACACAGGCGGAGGTGGCGATTATCAAGGCCTATCTGCCGCAAGCCATGTCTGACGCGGAATTAGAGGCATTGGTGGATTCATCGTTGCAAGAATTGGGCGAAGTAAGCGCCAAGGACTCGGGGAAAATAATGGGTGCTGTAATGAAAAAGGCAGGAGGTAAGGCAGATGGCAATAAAGTGAGGGAGATGGTATTAAAAAAGTTAGGAGGATAGAGGATAATTGCTTGTCTATGGGGGGAGTTGAAAAAAGAAAAATAGTATTTTTGAAAAAAACTGCCATAATTTTGGGCTTGTTGTTCTTGGCAGTTTTTTTAATTTCTCCGGTTTTGGCGCAAACCCCGCAACTTGATTTGGGACTTGACTATGCACAAGCAACAGGACTGGCCAATACTGACATTCGGATTATTGTTGCGAAAATAATTCGTGTAGCGTTGGGATTGGTGGGGATCACCATGATTGGTTTTATAATTTACGCCGGTTGGATGTATATGACATCAGCCGGCAATGAGGAAAAAGTTGAAATATCAAAAAGAATTTTAAAAAATTTGGTTATCGGACTCGCCATTATTCTTTCGGCTTTGGGTATTGTGCAGTTTGTGATACAGATGATTTTGGGCGAGTATATTGAAAAATACGGCGGGAGCGAGGCGTCTAGCGGCTATACTCAGGATTTTATAATCGGCGGATTTTTAGGGCCGGTGATTGAATCGCATTATCCCAAGCGCAATGCTCCATGGGAAGGCGAGCCGCCCATTCCGCGCAACACTAAAATCATTATCACTTTTAGAGAAGCGATTAAACCGCTTACCATTATTGATGATATAAACGGCAGCGGCATTTATGGAGATTTGATTGCCGGAGTGCCTGATCAGATCAATTCGGAAAATGTAAAAATTTATGCCACATCAGATGGCGAAACCAAGGCCTTGGGCATGGATCCAAATAATGCCGAAGATGATGTTTATGCCTCATTGAGTGGTGACAAAAAAATAATTGTCATCAAGCCGAAAAATTATATCGGCAGTCCTGTTCAGGACACTTCTTACACTGTCAAATTAAGCGGTATTCAGTGGGCTAATGGCGATCAAATTTTTACCGGCGCCTACAATTATTATGATTGGCAATTTACTGTAAGTTCAGAAGTTGATTTAACTCCACCGCAGGTTGAGAGCGTGATTCCTTTGCCTTCCGGAAGCGCTTATCCAAGAAATATTATTGTGCAGATAAATTTTAATGAAGCAATTGACCCGATTTCCGCCAGTGGTATTTTTAACAAAGATGGCGGTTTTACGCATATCTCGATAAGTCCTGACCAAAACGCGATAACAGGAGAGTTTCGCATTGCCAATCAGTATAAGACAGTGGAATTTTTTAGCGACAGCCAGTGCGGCAAAAATCCTTGTGGCGCGCCAATTTTTTGCTTGCCAGCTTCCGCGACTTTGCAGGTTTTGGCCAAAGCCGCTACTCTGGCTGAACTGAACGCTGTACCGAATAATCCACAAGCAGCTTCCATATTTCCTGATGGCGTGGTGGACATGGCGAATAATTCTTTGGATGGCGGCGGGGAGTTGACAACTTCGCCCAGCGGTCAGTCCTTAATTTTATCTCCTAAAAAAGACGGCAAAGCCGAAGGTCCGCCGGTTGATAATTTTTATTGGTCTTTTAAAACAACCGATGAAGTAAAAGACACCGCGCCAAAGATTTCCACCATAACTCCATCTGCTAAAGAGCAAAATGTTTTACAAGACGCTTTGGTTACCATTACTTTTGATGGATTAATGTCTTTGAGCAGTTTTAGTAATTTAGTTTTGAAAACCAATAAACAATATAATGTTTGGTACACGGCGGCCGGTGTTAATCTTAATTCCAAAGATAAGCCGGTTGTTTTGGGGGAATATGGCATTGGAGCGGCAATCAAGACGCGGGCGGAAATTTTGCACGGGGCTTTTTGGCAAAAACCGCCGGAACTTAACGCCACAGACGCGTTTTATTATCCTTTTGTGTCTTCAAAAGTGATTGATATTTACCAGAATTGTTTTTATCCTGCTAATACTGATATAACTGGAAGCAAATGCGCGGATTTGCAGCCAAACGCGCCAAGCTGTTTTGATAATGCGCCAAGCGTCGTCACAACTCCATGCGAGACAAAAGAAAATTGTCCTTTTAGCGATATACAACCATGAACAAAAAAACATTTTTAAAGATTGGAATAATTTTGACGTTATTTTTTGCCGTCTTGTTTTTTGTCGCGCCGGTTTTGGCGCAAGCTCCTGCGTTGGACACAGGCATTGATTATGCGAAAGCAACCGGACTTGTTGACACGGACATTAGAATAATAATCGCGCGAATTATAAATGTCGCTTTGGGTCTTTTGGGAATAGTTGCTTTGGTTTTGGTGATTTGGGGCGGTTATGAATATATGACGGCCGCAGGCGATGAAGAGCAAATCGGCAAAGCAAAAAAAATTCTTCTCAATGCCGCCATCGGCTTGGCTATTATTTTATCCGCTTATGCCATTACGCAGTTTGTCATTTCCAAATTGACTGACGCGATTATGGGGCAATATCAACAACAAGCTACTGATGTGCCTGGTGAACCGACCAATTGCGTTGGCGGACAATGCTATCTCAACCAGGCCTTTTACGCGGAAGTTGAGCCGCAGGGAAATTTGCTTTTGAAAAATATTGTGGTGATGGTTAATTTTAAAGAAGAGCCGAATTTGCCGGCTCCAGTTGACCCAAGCACGGCGACTTTGGAAAACATTAAAGTTGTCAAAGTGGTTTCAGGAGCTGGCACTGCAACTGAGTCATTGGCGCCCGATCCTTATCCCGGTTTATTGCAAATTGCTCCAAATTCTAGTGGTAGCACTGTGGAATTCCATCCATCCGGATCTTGCGCGCCGGAAAATGTTGACAACAATGTTTGTTTTGAAAAAAACACCACTTACAAAGTTACTTTAAGTCCAAATATCAAAGAGTTACAGATTTCAGGGCTTCTGGCCAAAAATTTGGAATGTAGTGCCAATCATCATACTTGTACTTTCTATTTCACTTCCGGAGAAAAGTTTGACAACACGCCGCCACAAGCCACTATGGTTTTGCCTGGCAATAATGCCAATTTACCAACCGATGTGAAAACAACCGTGAGCGCGACGGCGAGCGATGACACAGGATTACAGGGGGCGATATTTCACAGTAGTAAAGAACAAGTTCCTTTCTTCAATTTGAATTTTGATCCTTATCCTTTATCAGTCAATGCCGACCAGCTGAAATACGAAAATTTTATTCCGCAATTAACAGATAAAACAAAAAAAGAAACTTGGCAGTTGAGCGTAGAGGTAAAGGATTTGGCCGGACACAGCACCAAAGTTCAGCAGGATGTGAATGTTTTGCCAACTTATTGTTTTGACAAAGTAAAGACAGAAAATACTGACGAGATTGGAGCTGATTGCGGACCAAGTTGTGGAGCGTGCGCTGGATCCGGTTGCAATGTTAATGCCGATTGCGCGAGTGGCTATTGTGATTTGCCTGCCAAAATCTGCGCTGTAAAAACAAAAATTACCAATGTTGAACCAAAAGATGGCGCTGTTGGAAATTATATCAGTATTTTTGGTGAAAATTTTGGTACATGGAAAGTAGGCGAAGGGTTTGTGGTTTTTTTAGGTAACACTGCCACTGCTGCCGATGACAAAACAGCCACGATTGTTTCTTGTTTGGGCAAAACCAGTTGGCAGGATGATTTTATAGTCGCGCAAGTTCCGGACGGAGCGAAAAGCGGTCCAATTAAAGTAATTTCCACTGATTCCACTGATGTTGATGACAAAGCCCACACAGACAGCACAAATGATGATTTTGGTCCGGTTTTTCCAACAGATCAAGTTTTTGTAATAAATAACAAAGTGAAGCCGGGAATTTGCGGAATTAATCCTCAAAAACAAGATGCCAAGAAAAAAGTGGATGTTAGCGGCATAAATTTTGGCGCGGCACAGGGTACGAGTAAAATAAAATTTGGTGATGTTGACGCAATGATTTTTGTAAATCAGGGCGGGTGGACTGACGCGTCAATCGCCGCGCAGGTACCGCCAACTTTGCCTGCGCAAAAGTTAACTGTTAAAACAATAGTGGGAGGGATTTTCAGTAACTCCGTGCCGTTTGAGGTTACGCCTGCGGTAAATGGGCCGCATATTGATTATATTGATCCAGCCACCGGGCCAAAGGGCGGCTATGTTACCATTTACGGCAGTAATTTCGGCCAAGCGACAGGTGAAGTGATTTTTTACAAAAATGGCGCTACTTACAAAGCCGAACCATTGTCTATTAAAGAATGCGGTAATGGTTGGTTGGACACGCAGATTGTGGCCAAGGTGCCATCGACAGATGCTTTGACCAATGGCAATGCCATTATTAAAGTATTTGATAATGAAGGCGTTGTTAGCGATAATTCTATTAATTTTAAAATTGATTCTGATAAAAAACAAATCAATCTTTGTAAAATTGAACCCAACAACGGGCCAGCCGGACAGCCAATCACTTTGTACGGCGAAGGATTTGAACCTGCTGGGAAAAAAGAGGGGAAAGTTGATTTTTCTCCAGCAGGCACTTTCGCGATTTTTTCTTCTTGGACTGATAAAATAATAAAAGCCATGATTCCGGGAAATGCCAAAAGTGGGCAAGTGAAAGTAACTGTTTTAGGCGATGATCCTCCAGCTCCGGCTGCTGCGTTTTTTCCAATAGACAGTAATTCGTTGAATTTCAAAGTGCAAAATTGTCAGGAAGAAATTAAAAACAAAGGCAAAAAAGAAGTTGATGTCTGCGGGGCGGGTCAGCAGTGTTGTTCTGATGGTGTTTGTATAGATGAAAAGTCCGTTTGCGTTGCGGGCGCAGGCACCAAAGCATCAGTGTTTGCTTGGTCATTTTCAACAGGCAAATTGCCTGTGGTGCCGGAGGTAGTGGTGGCTTGCGACGACAACATTATACCCAGCCCTACGCCCTCATCTTTATTGGATAATAAATCAAATCAAGTTTGCGTCAACGCGGAAATCAAAGTCAGATTTACTTCTTTGATTGACAGCGCTTCACTTTTTGGCTCTATGATTGTTGAGGCCTGCGATGACGCGGCTTGTGCCAATCCTACGCCGGTTCCAGGAGCGATTAACTATAATCTTTCCGACATCGCCCTATTAAATGAATGGCTGGATAAAACCGGCGATGAGTCGGTGATCGGCGGTATTCAGGATACATTGACATTTAAACCAACTGTCAACAATGGATTGCTGGATCAAAATCAATGGTATCGCGTAACTTTGACGACCGATATAAAAAGTGAGGTTTTAGAGGCGCCGCTGTCTGCCGCCAAGATGTTGCCGGCCGCGCCAGGAACTTGTGTTGATCCGGCTGGCAAAAAGGCCGCGTATTGTTTTAAATTTAAAACTATTGACAGTTCTGAATTGTGCAAATTAGGTAAGGCAATAGTTAGTCCGGATCCATTTATTGCCAAAAAGTTTAATGAAGTTTACAAAGATTTATACAATGTTACGGCGATTTCCGCTGAAAACAAATGCTGGTCAATCAATGCCTCGGCTTATGATTGGCGCTGGAATGCCGGAGACGCTCCATCTGATGATTCTGACCCAAGCATTTACGCTAAAGTGTCAAATGATCAAGAAGCCGCTGCCGGAGTTTTGAAAGGCAAACCAAAACAGAGTTTGATTACTAAAAATAAAGAGACGCCAGTTGTTGGAGAAAAAGTTTGGGCCAAAACAGTAAGTAGTAATAATGAAGTAGAAGACAGCGCGGTTTTGCATATTTCTCCGAATAAACCAAAAATTATTGATTGGTGGCCTAAGTGCGAAACAGCCTGCCCCAATGCCGCGATTGGCGCGCTGTTTGACATGGATATGGATGCGGCCAGTTTTGACAAAAAAGTTAAATTAAGAGAATGCGGCAATGGTGAAATTTTTAACGCGGCAAAATGCGTTGGCGGTCAATGGCAGATGTTGTCGGCCGAAACAACCAATAAAAATTCTCAAGAATTTATTTTTAAATTCGCCGCCAACGCTTTTTTGTCCCCTGGTTATTGGTATGAAGTATCATTTAATAACGGAATCAAAAGCATTGGTGGCAGTGAATTGGATGAAAGTTCCAAACATCCTTGGGGTTTCAAAGTTAAAAATGACCCAAGCAATTGCGCGCTAGACCATGTGAATATATTCCCGGCTTCATCCATTGTTTATTGGATTGGCGATTATGCTGATTATTTGGCTTTGCCTTTTGGTTCTCCGGATGAGTGTTCAGCTACAGGCCAGATGCTTGTATCTAATACATATAATTGGGCTTGGTCTGCCGTTGATACAAAAGTCGCTAAAATTTCGCAAGACGCTTTTGATCCAACACATGGTTTATTTAATGCTTTGGCATCATCCACAGCTGTTGGCAAGGGCGATGTTGACGCAGCCACCAAACAGCAAAAAACGCAAATTTCCACAGTAGCCGAAGGCAAGATTAGCGCTCCATTGGCTGATTTTATTCTTCAATGCGGATTTTCCCCAACTGACGCTGATTGTCCTTTGCCAAACGGCGGTGTTAACCCCAATGTCGGCATTGGTTCCAATTCGTGTTGTTATGAACGGCCGCGCGCGGTTAAAACCCAGCCAATGGTGAATATGAATGTCTGTCCCAATACTGCCATTACCGTGGATTTCACTCAAGCAATGGCCACTTCCACTTTTACCAGCAGTACTTTGGGCGCATATAATATTATTTTAGCCGAGGATAATGGAACATCTCCATGCCCGGAAAAAACTTATCAAGTGGCGCAAGAACCGGTCAAGGGTTTTTGGAAAAAAGTCAGCAATTGGTTTAATGTTTTGTCGGGCCGACCGGTTCAGGCGCAGACCTATTGCGCTGGAGGCGTGAAATACAAAATTGCCGTGAGCGGCACGGTCAATGGCAGTACTAAGGTTTCATTGCTTTTGGAAAAACCATTGGCTGGCGAGAAAACATACAAAATTATTATTACTAAAGACGTTAAAAATTTATACGGCGTCAGTGTGGCTAAAAATCAGCCGGAATTTTCTTTCACGACTAAAAAAGAACTTTGCAAAATAGACAATGTCAAAGTAGAGCCAGCGGCCTGGCTGTTCAATACCATCAAAGACGACTTGGAAGCCGATGGAGTTGAAACAGGCGATAAAGACAAGATTTTTTCAGCTCACGCGTATTATAAAACACCGGGTGTTGATAGTGTTAATCAAGAAATTCAGTCATTAGACCAGTACAAATGGCAGTATAATTGGACCAGCAGCGACCAGAGTATTGTAACAATAAATCCGGCCGTCGGCGTGGAAATAACAACGGCTGTGGCTGTGCCGGCTAAAAATGGCTTGGCTGATATTGGCGTCAATGCCAAAATTTTGGCTGACCAAGGTACGTCAAACACTAAAGACAAAGTGTTTAGCGCCACGAGCACTGTGCAGGTATTTATCTGTGAAAATCCGTGGCCCAGTACAATAATGGATATTAAATATGGATTAGGTTATGTGGATGCCGATGGCAATGGTAATGTCGTGCCAGCGGGGCAGGGTTGGACTAATTTTAAATTAATGTATTGCCGCGACGCGGGCAAGCCAAATGACCCCACTGATGACTTACCCGCATTAAATACACCGACTGTGTTAACTCACCAAATTGGCGCGTCTCTAGTTGCCGACGGCACAGGAATTTTCAAAGAATTTTTTGCTTCTTTCGCGCCGGCGAATAAAAACAGCATCGGCCTGCGCGTTTATTCCAATGCTGACCATTTGCCGTTGATGGAATGGTATAATAAGAACCAAAAATTAACCGGCGCGCCTGCGCCAGCGACAGTTGGGCCATACAAAGCCCTGCAAGAAGGCCGCACTTATTATATTGATGGCGTAAATTTGTCCGGCAACACCCTATATTCTAATATCTATGTATTTTCTTTCAGCGACAATCCGACTGCGGAAACATTGAATATCGTCAACCAGTTATTAAGCAACTTTACTTTTAATGTCAATGTTGATGATAAAGAAATTGTCGCAAAAATGTATCGTGATTACACGCGCTTGCAGGATTTGAAATTGATTGCTGATGAACTTTGGGATTATTATGGCAAAAAAGGCGAATATCCAAAGTTGACGGAAAATCCGCAATTGGGCACTTATCTGCCAGCCTACACCAACAGCAAATGGAAATCCTGGCAAGGGGTGCTGGGCAATTTAGTTGGTTACACCTTGCCAATTGATCCGTTGAATGGATTTAACGGTTGCGCTGACCCGTTTGATTCCGAGACCTGCTGGAATGCCGTCAATTCTACTTTTGTTTGTCCAGCTGGCTCGCAGGTGTATCAATATGAGACCATTGGAGGCACTGAAGCGAATTTGAAGGCGGATTTTGAGCTAACGCAGTATGTTTGGAATAAAAAATTGGTTGATTTAAAACCAGTGCCGCCGTGTGAATCAAATAATTGTCAAATAACTTCAGGCAAGTGCGCAAATAATGATGATGCTTGTTTGAAAGATTCTGATTGTAGTTTTGGTGTTTGCGCGGCGACAGTCAAGCGTTGCGTCGCTGATAATAAAATTTGCGCGTCAGATAATGATTGTGCGATTAGTTCGTGCGACTTGAATTACCAGATAAGTGATAATTGTAATAATGTAGTGGAGGGAACTAGCAATAAATGTGGTGATGGGATTGTAGGTATTGGAGAAGTTTGCGAAATTAATGCGCAACAATATCTTGATTGTTCAATTGCTGGTTATCCTGGCAAACAGTCGCAGAAATGTGAAATGGATTGTAGCAACTGGGAAAATATTGGCGCATGCGTTCCGCAAGGCCAATGTGGCGACGGCGTAAAGCAGGCTGTGGAAGCGTGCGATGATGGAAAGAATAATGGGAAGTATGGGTATTGCAAGACGGATTGCTTGGGGACATCGGCTGAATTTTGCGGTGATGGTAAATTCACTGCTGGCAAGGAAGCGTGTGATGCGTCGTATACCACTAAATGGGGTTATGCCGGGTGGTGCAGTTTGAATAATAATGTTGGGTGCAACCAGTCGAACCCATGCGGTTCTAACGGAATTTGTTTATCAAGCGGCGAGAAATATAACGCGCAAAAAGATTTATCTTGTTCTTGGGATTGCCAAAATTGGGATTATTGCGGGGATGGAGTAGTGAATCAAACTAAAAAGGCCTCATGGGTTGCTGGTCAAGAGGTGCCGTATGAACAGTGTGAGAAAAGTGCGTCTTGTCAAGTGGGTACTTGCTCCGCAGGGCCGCAGAAAGGTCTTTATTGCGAGGAAGACAATGACTGTTGGAAGGATGTGTTTTGTCAACCAACATTAACTTGTTTGGAAATGGGAAAGGATTCATGGGGGAATGATAAGTGTAAAAAATACAAAAACGAATGTAGCAACGATACTTCTTTGACATGTTCAACCGTAAGTGATTGTAACATTAAATGTGGTGACAAAAAATCCGGCAAGAAATATTGCGAAGTTACAGGAGAAAAGAAATACATAAAATTTATTAACAGCGCCAAGAATCCATATTTTCAAGATGCCACCACGACCGCTAATGTTGCCCCAATAAATGAATTATCTTATACAGATAATAATAAGAGTTGCTATTGGGAAAATGAAGATGTTGATTTGCAATATTTTGCCACTTTTGATGTCACTTGTCTTCCAACTGAAAAACCGCCGGTTGCGCCCTCCCCATCTTCCTGCGGAAATGGTAAAATAGAAGCGGGCGAGGTGTGCGATGATGGGAAAAATAATGGCGTGGTCTGCGCGCCAATTACCAATGCGCCAACTTGCACCTATTGCGCCTTTGGCTGTCAACAAGTAATAACAAAAACAAAACCATAATAATTTTTGAAAACATATATGTTTGATGAAACACAACCGCAAAATTCAAACGAACCAGAAGACATTTTAGCGCCGATGGACGGCGTGATTGAGCCGGGCGAATTAAAATCCGCTCTGGCCAATAATAAATTAAAGCCGGTGGCTAAAACCAACGACGAATTGTCCGAACCGCCGTCGGAAATTCCGCCATTGGAGCCAAGAGCGGAAATTTCTCAGCCGCTTTTGAGTAAGAAAGGATTTATTTTTGTTATTGTTGGCGTGGTTGTTGTTGCATTGATTGTTGGAGTAATCTGGGTTGTTGTTAGATTACCAAAGAAAGCACCTGTAGTCGCGCCAGTGACAGCTCCAGTCACTCAGCCGGAAATTATTCCTCCGCCTGCAGAGTCGGAGGTTGTGCCAGTGCCTGAAGTGGTAACACCACCTGTCGAAGTATCAGCTCCGGTTATTACTGTTGAGCCAACAGCGGACACTGATAATGATGGCTTGACTGATACAGAAGAGGCAACAGCCGGCACCAACGCGCAAGTGCCTGACACTGATACCGATGGATTGAGCGATTATGAAGAAATTACGCTTTGGAAAACCAATCCTTTAAATCCTGACACTGATGGCGATGGTTATAATGATGGACAAGAGGTAAAAAACGGTTTTAATCCAAATGGAGGGGGAAAATTATTGGAGCTTCCAAAATAATTTATGGCAGATAACGAAACAGAAATTCACATAATCCCCGATGAATTTTACGGGGGAGTGAAAAGGCCTGCGCCGTCGATGGCACAGACCAATTCTTTTGGTGCTTCAGTAGCTGTTTCACCAACAAAGCCGGTGCCAGCACGAACACTGCCAGGCATGCCGCAACCAGCTTTTTTCAAAACGCCAAAATTCATTGTAATAGCCGGCATTGTTGTTTTTGTGATAATTATTAGCGGCGTTGCTTATTATTATATTCGCCAAGCAAACATCGCGCGTCAACAATTCGCGCCCAAGCCAACGCCTCTTGTTCAGCCGGCACCAACTCCGCCAGCTCCGGTTGAAGTTGCAACTTCCACTGAAGAAGTCGCTCCACCGGTGGCAACATCCACCCCAATCCAACCGCCTTTTTCCATTATTTTTCCATTTAAAAATTACACCAAAACCATTGACACAGATAATGACGGCCTGACTGATGAGGAAGAAAAAATTTATGGCACTGATCCGGCTTTGCCTGACACTGACAGCGACGGATTTTTGGATACTTTGGAAATTCAAAATTTGTACAATCCAATCGGTTTTAAACCCGTGCGTTTGTTTGATTCAGGCAAGGTGAAAATTTATCAAAATTTGGTATTCACTTATTCAATTTTTTATCCTGGTGATTGGGCCGCGCAATCATTGGATCCGAATAATAAAGATGTGATGTTCACTGCCGCATCCGGCGAGTTTGCGGAGGTTTTGGTGGAAGATAATCCTTTGAAAATGACTGCCGAGGCGTGGTATTTGGGACAATCACCAGGCGTGGACGCGTCGCAGTTGGAGCATTTTACAACCAAAGACAAATTGGAAGGAGTGAAAAGCCCTGATGGTTTGGTGGCGTATATTTCTTTTGAAGACAAGATTTTTGCCATTAATTATAATATTGGGCTAAAAACGGAAGTAAACTTTTTAGGCACTTTTGAAATGATGATTAACAGTTTTCGGCCTCAAGGCGGATTCGCGGATTTACCTTTTGGCGGAGTTGCCGCGACCAGCACGGCCACGAGCACTGCTTTATGATAGAAATCAACAATCAAACCACCTCTGCCTCGCTCGATTTTTTTTTAAAAAAAGTGGCGGATTATTGTTTGAAAAAGTTGGCCATTAAAAAAGACATTTCCATTGTTTTGGTAACAGATAAAAAAATTCAGGAATTGAATAAAATTTACCGCAAAAAAAATAAAGTGACTGATGTTTTATCTTTTGGCGATTGGAACGATAAAGATTTTTTGGGCGAAGTAATAATTTGTTTGCCGCAAGCCAAGCGACAGGCAAAAAAATATAGCACATTGTTGAAACAAGAATTGACTCGATTGTTGACACACGGGATTTTGCATTTGGCTGGATTTGACCATGAGAAATCAAAATCAGAAGAAAAGAAAATGTTTAAGTTGCAGGAGGAGATTATTGAAAAAATATGTTCCATTTTCGCAAGATGATTCGCAGTTTTGGTTATGCCATCAAGGGGCTTGGTTTGATTTTCAAAGAAGAGCAAAGTTTTCGAGTGCAAGTTGCCGCTGCTGCGGTTGTGGTTGTTGTAATGTTTATTTTTCCAACAAAAAATTGGGAAAAAGTCGCATTGATTCTTGTAATGAGTTGGGTTTTAGTGCTAGAATTGATAAATAGTATTTTGGAAAGAATTGTGGATATTTTAAAACCGCGCGTGCATTTGGGGGTGGAAGCGGTTAAAGACATAATGGCCGCTGCAGTATTTATTGCATCTTTTACAGCGTTAATAATCGGTTTGATAATTTTTATTCCTTATGTTCGGTCGTAAAGCGTCTCATCAAGAAATTATAGTCGGATTGGATGTTGGTTCAACAGCTGTGCGTTTGGCAGTGGGGCAATTGGTGCCGTCCGGAGAAAAAACCGAATTACATATTATCGCGGCCGCTGAAGCGCCGTCTGAAGGCGTGCATAAAGGAGTAGTGACAAGTATTGAAGATGTAGTGTCTTCAATTTCTTCGTGTTTGGAAAGAGCCGAACGCATGACAGGCCTTCCGATCAAATCGGCTTGGGTGGGAATTTCCGGAAGCCATATTATTTCCGAGGAAAGCAAGGGTGTTATAGCAGTGTCCAAGCCCGATGGTGAAATTTCAGAAGAAGATGTTGATCGTGCGATTGAAGCCGCTCGTACTGTGGCCACTCCTTTGAATTACGAAATTTTGCATGTAATCCCTAAAAATTATACTGTGGATGGGCAAGTGGGCATTAAAGATCCGATTGGTATGACCGGCGTGCGGCTGGAGGTGGATACGCAAATTATTCAAGGGCTTTCCGCGCAAATAAAAAATTTAACCAAAACGGTTTATCGCACAGGATTGGATATTGATGATTTGGTTTTGTCAATTTTAGCAACTGCCGAGGCAGTGGTGACAGAGAGGCAGAAGGAACTTGGCGTGGCTGTTTTAAATATGGGTGGAGCCACAACGAGCTTGGTGATTTTTGAAGAAGGGGATATTTTGGATATAGCTGTTTTATCAATCGGCTCTGAACATATTACAACTGACATAGCTATTGGTTTGCGTACTTCAATTGATGTGGCTGAAAAATTAAAATTGGATTATGGTTCCGCATTGCCAAAAGATATTGGCAAAAAAGAAGAGTTGGATTTGTTTGATTTGGGAGAAGCAGAGCATGAAGTGATTTCTCGTAAATACGCTTGTGAAATTCTTGAAGCCAGAGCGGAGGAAATTTTAATGAAAGTTGATGATATTTTTAAAAAACTTGGCCGAAGCGGAATGTTGCCGGCGGGTGTTGTTTTGACAGGTGGCGGCTCCAAACTTCCGGGACTTGTGGAATTGGCAAAACGGAAATTGCGTTTACCTGCTGCTTTAGGATATCCTTTGAATTTGACCAGCGTCACTGATAAAATCAATGATTTGTCTTTTGCGTCTGCTATCGGACTTGTGCGTTGGGGAGCAATGTCCGCGCAATCCGGTTCCGGCAAATTGGAGAATTTGATTTCTCGTTTTGGCTCAATGGGTAAGGTGAAAAAATGGATGAAATCAATGATGCCATAACTTATCCACATTTTGCTTGACAGAAAGGTGCGAAAAGCGATAAAGTAGAAGGTGAATTATCACCTTCTTTTATTATTAAACTTTGAACACATTTTGTAGTCAGGCAATGTGTTCAACAAAATTTATGCCCGAGGTCAAACCAAGCATTGAAACACTGGCCAAAATTAAAGTGGTCGGAGTTGGGGGAGCAGGCGGAGCGGCTGTGAATCGCATGATTCAATCAAAAATTCGCGGTGTTGATTTTATTGCAGTAAATACTGATTTGCAGGCCTTGCATTGCGTGCAGGCACAGACCAAAGTGCATATTGGAAAAACAGTTACGCGCGGACTTGGCGCCGGAATGGATCCTGAAATGGGACGCAAAGCAGCTGAAGAAAATCAAAATGAAATTCGCGAGGCGTTGAAAGGGGCTGACATGGTTTTTATTACTTGCGGACTTGGTGGCGGTACTGGTTCCGGAGCTGGGCCGATTGTGGCGGAGATTGCGAAAAACAGTGGGGCTTTGACTATTGGTATAGTTACCAAGCCGTTTGCTTTTGAAGGCGCGCAAAGAAAAGACATCGCGGAAAAAGCGCACGCTGAACTTTCCAGCAAAGTTGATTCCATTATTACAATTCCAAATGATAGAGTCTTACAATTGATTGAAAAAAAGACCTCGCTTTTGGATGCATTTCAAATTGTTGATGATGTTTTGCGCCAAGGCGTGCAGGGCATGTCCGAGGTAATCACGACCCCGGGTTTGATAAATGTTGATTTTGCCGATGTGCGGGCGATTATGAGAGATACTGGCTCGGCCTTAATGGGTATTGGTAGGGCTTCTGGTGAAAATAGAGCAGTGGAGGCAGCTAAAGCAGCGATTGCGAGCCCTCTTTTGGATCTTTCCATTGAAGGGGCTAAGGGTATACTTTTCACAATTACCGGCAGCAGTTCTTTGGGAATGCATGAAGTGGCAGAGGCAGCCAAAGTTATTACCGGTAATGCCGACCCTGGCGCTAAGGTGATTTTCGGTTCGGTGATTGATGATAATTTGAAAGATGAAATCAGAATCACAGTTATTGCCACCGGGTTTGATCATCGCGAATCAGCAGCGCCGTCTTATACCAAAAGTGCTTTTCGTGAAAATTCCAGCTACACAGCGCCAGCGCCTAGTTTAAAATCATCTCTCTTTTCCGCCGGTTCCATTTTTCGTAAAGACAAAGAAGAAAAACAAGAAGACAAAATATCCGCATCTGCTGGATCTCAATTTCAAAAAAAGTCATTAAAAAAAGAAGAATCAGAGGAAGAAGAACTTTCTGCTGACGAAGAATTGGAAATACCGGCTTTCATCAGAAAAAAAATGATGTAATAAATTATGCGCTGTCCGGTTTGTAATAATAAGGACACCAAAGTGGTTGATTCGCGGCTTAGCCAAGAGGGCACGAGTATCCGTCGCCGTCGCGAGTGCGTGAGCCGTAAATGCCAATATCGTTTTTCCACTTTGGAAGAAATTGAAATTTTGGATTTGATGGTAATTAAAAGAAACGGAAGCCGCGAATCATATAATCGCGAAAAAATTATTCAGGGCTTGCACAAGGCCTTGGAGAAAAGGCCATATACCAGCGAGGCGTTTCAGGCCTTGTTGCATTCTATTGAACGAGATATTCAGCGCGAACGCAAACGGGAAATCAAAACTGGTGAAATAGGAGAAATTGTAATGAATCGTTTGCGGGTTTTTGACAAAATCGCTTACATTCGTTTTGCTTCTGTTTATCGCCAATTTGAAGATGTGAGCACTTTTAAAAAGGAGCTGGAAAATCTTTTAAAAAAACCAATTGCTAAAAAGAAAAAAAAATAATATGCCGCCGGATCAAGAAATGCAAAAAATTTTAGAACGTAATACGCATGCCTTGGAAGAAAATGCAAAACTTTTAAAATCCATTCATCGCGGCATGATATTTGGAAGAATTTTGTCTATTTTAAAATTGTTATTTATTGTCGTGCCTCTGATTCTGGCATATATTTATTTGCAACCGTATTATAAAGACACCATGAAATTTTATAAAGAATTTTTCGGCTCCGCTTCCTCCAATGGCGGCTTGAATATGCTTTTGCCTGAATTGCAAGATATGTTGGGTGGGCAGAAGAAATAGATTTTTATTTGTGAAAAAATAGGAAATTACCTTGTGCTGTTTCCTATTTTTTTGTATAATATAGGTATGTCCAAGCGCACTAAAATTGTCGCTACCATTGGGCCGGCCTCGGAAAAACCGGCTGTTTTGGACGCGCTTATCAAAGCCGGAATGAATGTGGCGCGCTTGAATTTATCACACGGTTCGCATGAAAATCACGCCACATTGATTAAAAATGTCCGCTCTGCCGGGGAAAAGTTTGGTGAACCTGTGGCAATTTTAGCTGATTTGCAAGGCCCGCGGATTAGGGTTGGGGAATTGCCTGACAAGGGTTTGAATTTGAAATCCGGTGATAAAGTGACGTTGGATACATCTTTGGAAGAATATCGCGGTGAAAAGATTCCCGTTACCTGCCCGGGCTTGGAAAAGGATTTGAAAAATGACGTTCGGATATTGTTAAATGACGGCCGCATTGAATTGATTGTGAAAAAAATTCATGGCTCGCTGATTGAGGCCGAAGTGAAAGTCGGCGGATTGCTTACATCTCACAAGGGTTTGAATTTTCCCGATTGCCGTTTGTCCATTAGTGCCATTACTGATAAAGACAAAGATGATTTGAAATTTGTTTTGGGCGAGGGAGTTGATTTGGTGGCTTTGTCTTTTGTACGCGAGGCCAAAGACATTTTGGACTTGCGTTTTTTAATTAAGGATTATTTAAAGAAAAATAAAAAACAGCAAGTGTCAATGCAAATTATCGCGAAGATTGAAAAAGGCGAGGCGATTAAAAATATAGATGAAATAATTGAGGCGGCTGATGGCATAATGGTTGCGCGCGGGGATTTGGGTATTGAAATGCCGGCGGAAGATGTGCCATTGTGGCAAAAAAAAATTATTGCCAAATGTTTGGCCAAGGCCAAGCCAGTGATTGTGGCTACGCAAATGCTGGATTCCATGACGTATTCTCCGCGTCCGACGCGCGCTGAGGTGTCGGATGTGGCCAACGCCGTAATGGATCACACCGACGCTATTATGCTTTCCAATGAAACAGCTGCCGGCGAATATCCTGTTGAAGCAGTGGAGATGATGGCAAAGATTGTGGTGAAAACCGAGGCTTCAGTGTTTGATGATTTGCCAGTGGATAATAAACCGGCTGATGGCGAGACAGAAGTTGTTTTGAGCCAGTTGGCACGATTGTTAGCCGATGAGGTTGGGGCCAAAGCGATTTTAGCCGCTTCAATTACCGGTGAAACAGGCCGTCAGATTTCACGATTCAGGCCGGAGTTGCCGATTTTTGTGGCTACGGACACTGTAACGGTTCAGCGTCAACTCAATCTTTCTTGGGGCGTGCGGCCATTTATCTTGCCGCCGTGCAAAAGCATTGAAGAATTAGTGGAGCGCTCGCTCGCGTATTTGAAACAGAAAAAAGAATTGAAAAAAGGAGATAAAATTATTATTGTCGCCGGCGAGCCGGTCGGGCATGCGGGAGGAGTGAATTTGGTGGAGGTAAAAATATGTACATAAAACGATTTAGTGAAATTTCAATCAAAGACATTCCGTCAGTTGGCGGGAAAAATGCCTCGCTTGGCGAGATGTATTCTAATTTGACGCAGAAGGGAATCAAAGTTCCTGATGGTTTTGCTGTCACAGCTGATGCCTTTCGTCATTTTTTATCACAAAATAAACTGGACATTTTAATCAAACAGCTTTTGCATAATAAACATTCGGTGGAAAATGTAAAAAAACTCGCGGCAGTAGGCAAAAAAATTCGTACGGCGATTTTGACTGCCAAAATGCCAGCTGAAATCAGTGCGGAAATCATTGGGGCGTATAAAAAGTTGGGAGGAGCTGATGTGGCAGTGCGCTCGTCAGCCACAGCTGAAGATCTGCCGCAGGCCTCTTTTGCAGGTCAGCAAGAATCATATTTAAATGTTAAGGGCGAAAAGAATTTGCTGGAAGCGGTGCAGAAATGTTACGCTTCACTTTTTACAGATCGCGCCATTTCCTATCGCTTGCATCAGGGTTTTAGCCATGAGCAAGTGGCTCTTTCCGCCGGCGTGCAGAAAATGGTGCGCTCTGACACGGCTTCATCCGGCGTGATGTTCACTTTGGACACCGAGTCGGGTTTTCGTAATGTTGTTTTGATCAATTCCAGTTGGGGATTGGGCGAGAATATTGTTAAAGGCCGTGTTAATCCAGACCAGTTTATGGTTTTCAAGCCGACATTGGAAAAAGGTTTTAAATCTATTATCAGCCGCCAGCTTGGGTCTAAGGAAAATAAATTGATCTATGGTCATGCCAATGCAACTGTGCAGAAAAAAGTTTCCGCTTCCGAGCAACATATCTATTCTTTATCAGATAATGAGGTCTTGCAATTGGCCAAGTGGGGAATGCAAATTGAAACATATTACGGCCGGCCGCAAGATATTGAATGGGCCAAAGATGGGCACACAAAAGAATTATTTATTGTGCAAGCACGGCCTGAAACCATTCACACTCGCAAAAGCGGCAATGTGATTGAAGAATATCATTTGTCCAAGCGCGGAAAAATTTTATGCGAAGGCAGGGCTATTGGAGAAAAAATCGGGCAGGGCAAGGCGCGTATTGTTAATCACCCCGATGAATTGAAAGTTTTTAAAAAAGGTGAGGTGCTCGTGGCTCGTATTACCGACCCGGATTGGGAGCCGATAATGCGGTTGGCTTCGGCTATTGTTACAGAGCAGGGTGGCAAGACATCTCACGCGGCCATTGTTTCACGAGAACTGGGCGTGCCTTGCGTGGTGGGCACATCCACTGCGCGCGCTGTGATTAAAAATGGCAAGCCAATTACCGTTAGTTGCGCTGAGGGTGAAAATGGTTTTGTCTACAGCGGACTGATTCCATTCACTGTAAAAAAAGAAGAGATTGCCAATTTGAAAAAGCCACCGGTGAAAATAATGATGAATGTTGGCGCGCCGGATGAGGCATTGAAATTTTCTTTTTTGCCAAATGACGGCGTAGGACTTGCTCGTGAGGAATTTATTTTTTCCAATTTTATAAAAGTCCATCCTCTGGCTTTGATTAATTTTGATAAACAGCCGCGCGCGATTAAAGAAAAAATCGCGAAAATCACTTTGGGCTATAAAGACAAAAAACAATATCTGGTGGATAAATTGGCCGAGGGAATTGGAACATTATCAGCCGCGTTTTATCCCAAGGATGTTATCGTGCGTTTTTCCGATTTTAAAACCAATGAATATGCAACGCTTATTGGTGGAGCTGCGTATGAACCAAAAGAAGCCAATCCAATGATGGGCTGGCGCGGCGCTTCACGATATTATGATGAGCATTTTAAACAAGCGTTTGCTTTGGAGTGCGTGGCAGTGAAAAAAGCGCGCGAGGAGTGGGGATTGAAAAATTTAATTGTGATGATTCCATTTTGCCGCACAGTTGAAGAAGGAAAAAAGGTTTTAAAAGTAATGGATGAGCATGGTTTGGCAAGAGGAAAGGACGGGCTACAAGTATATATGATGGTGGAGATTCCTTCCAATGTGATTTTGGCGCGTGAGTTCGCGAAGATTTTTGACGGTTTTTCCATTGGTTCCAATGATTTGACGCAATTGACTTTGGGAGTTGACAGGGATTCGCAATTGGTAAGCCATATTTACAACGAACGCAATGAGGCGGTGAAAACATTAATCAGCCAAGTTATTAAAGTGGCGCATGAAAATAAAGTGAAAGTTGGGATTTGCGGGCAAGCGCCAAGTGATTATCCCGAGTTTGCAGAGTTTTTGGTCAAGGCGGGAATTGATAGTATTTCATTAAATCCTGACACAGTTGTAAAGACCTGGCGGGCTCTTTCAGTTTGACATTTGTCGTCATTTATACTAAAATATTCAACCAGAGGTTTCTATCTCTGGTTTTTGTTCAATTGGGTCTGCCGCAAGAAGGAGGAAAATGGGCAGGTTCAAGAGCAACTGGTGGCTTAGGCCAATCAGTCAAGTGGACAGCAACTCGGTGCTTAACGCGTTAGGCAAAGATAGAATTGTCGGCTGGGTTCTGCCTTTGCGACCGGTCTGGAGCGTATGGAAAGTCCTGCGCTTCTTGAAAGGAACATCAGCCAAAAGGGGGTTCTGATATGCAAGGTTCGAGAGAGGTCGTGGGGATGGGAAAACCCGGAGTGGTTCGTCGTAGGGTGGATCAAGACACTTTCCGAGCGCGTCAGTCGTTCGTGCGAGTCTTGGGCAATGCGGTCGAAGACCGTATCGTTCAGGATCGCAAGGAAGAAACTGATCACACCGTTGCCACTGCGAAGGTCGTGAGGGCAGAGATGGAAGTGGCCTCTGCTTCGGCTTTCTCCGATTCCGCGTCCACCGCGATCAACTCCTAGTAACTTGTCCGACAGGGCGCGCAGGCCTATCCAACCTGCCAACGCGCGTTCTGTCGGCCGCTTTTTTACAACCGTAAAACTTGATATTTTTTAAGCAATTTGATAGTATTTGATTACTAATGGGCCGGTAGCGTAGCCCGGTTATCGCGCCTCCTTGTCACGGAGGAGATCGCGGGTCCGAATCCCGTCCGGCCCGATTCAAAGAACACGCCATTTGGCGCGTTTTTTGAAATAAAAGATCCGCTGCAGGCTTGGCTGAGGCATTCTATGCAAAGGAGGGTAAGCATAGAGCACTCATCCAAACCTGTAGCGGATCTTTAAATCTCTTGATGTGAATAATTCTACCACATCAAAAAAGTATTTCAAGGGTTTTGCTTGTGGATAAAAAATATCCCGACTTATGTCGGGATATTTTTGTGATAATTTATGCTGTCAACTTGGAGAACACTGCCGGGAAATTTGTTGCAAGTTCAGATAAAATCTTTTTATCCAACTTGATATTAGCCAGTCGCAACTTGTGGCGGAGTTTGCTGTACGAATCGCCCAGTTCGCGAGCGGCGGCATTGATTCGCACTTGCCACACTTTTTTGATCTCGCGTTTTTTATTGCGGCGATCTCGATACGCGTACGCTCCGGCCTTCAAAATGGCCACGCGAGCCAATTTGATTTTACTTTTTCTGCCCCAGCGGTAGCCCTTGACTTGTTTTAAGATGTTTTTTCTCCGTTTGAGATAATCTTTTCCTCGTTTAATGCGCATATATATTATGTATTAGATCCCTCGCTTTGCTCGGGATGACGCTCGGCGTCAATTATTCGGCATAGCCGCCTTTAATGTATTGATAAAAACTTTGGAAAAACTAATATCGCGTCGTTTGTTGCGGGTGGTTTTACCTGATTCTCGGGCGTTAAAATGATCCTGTCCGCATTTGCGTTTTAGAAATTTGCCATTTTTGGTTTTTTTAAGTCGCTTGGATGTTGCTTTGTGTGTTTTTAATTTTGGCATAATTATTTTGTTTAGGATTTTTCTGCGGAGGTTTTAGCGATTAAAGCGCTGATTTTTCCGCCTTGCATGATTGATGGCTGTTCTTTGATAACCGGCAGATCTTTTTGAATGGAAGTGATGAAATCCACGATCATTTGAAAAGCCAAATTAGCGTGCTGTCGTTCGCGTCCTCTTAAAATTATTTCAATTTTTACTTTGTTGCCTTCGTTTAAAAATTTTAATGCCTGCGTGCGGCGCATATCCAGATCATGAGCTCCGATGCGCACGGAAAGGCGAATTCCTTTGATTTCAATTTGCTTTAACGCCTGTTTCTGTTTTTTCATTTCCTTTTCTTTTTCGTATTTGAAATGACCGTAGTCAATGAACCGAGCTACCGGCGGATTTGCTGACGGATCAACCTCCACCAAATCAAACCCGCGCTCTTCAGCGGCCGCAACTGCTTTCGCAGTCGGCATCACGCCCAAATGCTCGTTGTTCTCGTCAATCGCCCGAACTTCCGGCGCTGTGATAAATCTGTTCACTTTAAAACGAGTAACCGGCGAGACATTTTGATTTCTTTTGTAATGATATCGTGAAATTCGCATTTCAAAAATTTTTATTGGTGGAGATGGGGGGAGTTGAACCCCCGTCTAAAAGGATAGTCAAGATATTTCTACAGGCGTAGTTTGATTTGGTTTTAGAAAAAAATATCAAAATCAAACAAAAATATTTTTTTCGATCCTCAGTGCCTTTCAATCAAATTCGTAAGGAAACAAGTTTGATCTAGCTCAATTTTATAACACCCTTCGCGCTTATTGAGCTTGGGCGCGTTGGATGGGTAGCGAGCTATTAAGCCGCGACCATTGCAAATGAAGGAACAACGAAAGCGTTAGCAATCGCGTTCTTCACTTTTGTAAATACATTGGCATGTATAATTGATCCTTAAAGATTAACGAGATCAAAAATCAAATCTCGGCCAGCATATCTTGTCAAAGACCTCTTATCAAAGCCCGGCATCCCCAAGCGTTCGTTTGACTTCGCGATTAATATCGCGTTTTTTTATTACTTCTCTTTTGTCAAACTTTTTTCTGCCTCGGCCCAAGCCGATTTGGAGCTTAATCAGATGGTGTTTAGTATACAGCTTTAAGGGGATGATTGTCAAGCGGCCTTGGTCTTTTTGACCGGCTAAACGGTTAATTTCGCTTTTTTTAAGCAGAAGTTTGCGATTTTGGGTTGGTTCATAGCCCTTCATTTGACCGGCTTTTTTATATGGTGAAATATGCGCGTTAATAAGCCACGGCTCGCCTTTGGAAAGCGTGATATATGCGGCTTTTAAGCTCACCTGCCCATCGCGAATCGCTTTCACCTCGGCGCCGGTCAATACCAAACCCGCCTGCATTGTTTCCAAGATTTCATAGTCAAACGACGCGCGTTTGTTTATAGCTAGATTTGGCATAATGTTAGGGCCTGTCGCCGAATGTCATTTTGACTGCAATTTTCATCTTTTGGCCAAAATTGTTTCAAAATTTTTCAGCTTAATTTTCAATTAAACCTCAAAATTTATTCAACAATTTTGTCTCAAAATCTGAAAATATCGTTACAAAAGCACATTCGGCGACAGGCCCTCTTATTGTATCTTTTTTGACACAATCTTTCAAGATGAGGTATAATTGAAGTATAATTTTAAGTATTTAAATTTATGGACAAAACAACCATCAGAGTGAGTACTTCCACTTTAATTAAAATTGCGGCGGTGTTCCTATTATTTTATTTTGCTTATTTGGTTTTTGATTTATTGGTTTTGCTTTTTATTGCCATTATTTTGGCTTCTTTAATTGATCCATTGGCTGATTGGTTTGCCAAAAAAAGAATGTGGCGAGGCGCGGCTGTGTTTTTAATATATATTTTGGTTTTTGGAGTATTGGCTTTGGTTTTAGTTTTACTTGTGCCGATTATTATCAGCCAAGTGACACAATTGAGTGTGAATTTCAGCGGGTATTGGGAAAAAATTATGACCGGCTTTTCCGCCATCAAAACTTTATCCGTCCGTTTCGGTTTGTGGGAAAATTTGCAAACTACATTGCCTGCCACTTTGCAGGGTAGCGTGATGACAGCTCAAAAATTGATCAGTTCAATTTTTGGAGTGTTTGATTGGATTTTTTCTTTTGTCTTGGTTTTGGTTATGGCTTTTTACATGGTGGTGGAAGAAGATGGATTTAAAAAAGCCATTCGTTCGATTGCTCCGTCTGAATATCAAAATTATATTGGCCAGTTGTGGGCGCGGATAAAAGAAAAATTGGGTGATTGGTTACGTGGCACTCTGACGCTTGGTTTGATTATAGGCGCCATGGCCTACGCCGGATTGCTGATTCTCGGCGTGCAATATGCGTTGCTTTTGGCGGTCATGGCCGGAATTTTTGAAATGATTCCTTATGCTGGCCCGATTTTTTCCGGATTGGTCGCCGTGCTTTTGGCTTTTTTGCAAACAGGGGATTGGCCATTGCCGGTTTTTACAGCTATTCTTTTTATTGTCATTCAGCAGTTGGAAAATAATTTGCTCGTGCCTAAAATCATGAAAAAAGCGGTTGGATTAAATCCTATTGTCAGCATTCTTTCACTTTTAATTGGTTTTCGTTTGCTTGGAGTAGTTGGGGCGTTGCTTTCAATTCCGGTGGCAACTGTTTTGAGCATTGTTTTGACTGATTTGGTGGATTCGCGCGAGAAAAAATAACTATATATGATTCATCCAAAGTTAGATCGTATTACCTTTCTTTTTGTGTCTCTTTTGGTTTTGAGCACGGCCGCTATTATTTTGGTGGCAAGTGATGGTTTTGATAAAATTTTGTCAAAAGCAGATCAATCGGAAAATGTTTCTTCTTTTTCAATAATTAATTTCAGTAATTCTTATCGCCGCGATATACAGAGGATTTTTAATTACTATCTTTTGGAAAGAAGCAAATTGGATTTTTCCAAAGATTCAGAAAATAGGCAATGGATTGATCTTTTATCAAAGACCCGTGAGGAATTATTATTATTGAAAACCACTTCCGAATGGCAAAACAAACATTTATTGCTGATTTTGGATATTGATAAAATGCGGGAGGATCTTACGGCAGGCAATTGGGAAAAGGCACAGGCGGATGAGGCGGGATTGATCGCGCGGTTTAACAAAATTTAATTATGTTTTGGTCGAGAATATTTTCTTTTTTAGCTGTTGTTTGGTTTTTGATTTTTGCAGAGCTGGCAAATTATTATCCGGCTTTTTTATTGGTTTTTGGTTTGATGGCGTGGATTTTGCCAACTGTGGTTTTGGCTTTTTGGCTTTATCGCGTGAAACAACAAAAATTGCCAATGCATTATTTGGGTTTGTCTTTTATTTTTTTCGCAGTAGGCCTGTCATTTTTTTTGCCATTGGTTGACAGGCCGTCTATGCGCCAAGCGTTAATTATTTTTTCCGGCTTTTTGTTATATTTTGATTTGTCTTCATTACCTTTGTTTGTCAAACATCATAAAAATTACGCAGTTGGAAGTTTGGAACAGATTAATTTAGCCATGTTGAGTTGGTCAATTTTTCTTTTTTCATCTTTCTTTTTCGGCTGGGCGACTTTTTTGGCCAAAGTTTTTTGGCCGATTTTAATTGCAGTGGCAGGATTCTTTTTTCTGGCTTTTTGGGAAATGTTTTTTTTGCGCAAAATTGATTGGAAAAAAAGTTATCAGCACAGTTTGATTTTGAGTATTTTGGCAGTGGAGTTTTTTTGGTCAGTGGCCATTTGGCCGGTGGGCTTTGTAACTAAAGGATTGGTTTTTTCTTTAATAGTTTTGTATTTGGCATATTTGGGACAGGCGTGGATTCTTGGAACATACAATCGTCAGCGTTTTGTGTCGTGGAGTATTGTGACAGGAATTTTAATTATTATTGTTTTAGGAATAGCTAGGTGGATTTAATATGAATATTCTTAAGTCAGCAAAAAAAATAACCGCGGCCATCGCGCCGCATTTGCCAAAAGAAGTTCGTCAAAAAGGCATTGGCGTAATGTTTTGGCATCTGCCAGCCACCAAGGCATTTTTAATAACGGTTTTGTTTGGATTTTTTTCAGGAGCGGTTGGTGGAATGGTGATAAATTCTTCGCCGTTTGACGAATGGCTATGGGGGCCGAATAGTCCGATTAACAGTCGCAATCGCAGTGTGGAATCAGGAGCAGGCCGTGTTTTGCCGCGCGATGTGTTGGCTAAAAAGTCAGTAGGATCTTTAGTTACTTTTTATCGTCAATCAGCTATGGTTGGCAAAGAAAATGTGCCGCGGCCGGAAGACGCTATGGGAGTTGGATTTTTTGTTACATCTGATGGATGGCTTGCTACGGCGCGTTCAGCCATTGGAAAAATGAATAAAAATGAATTGGCGGCAATATCGTTTGATAATCAAGTTTTGGAAATAGAAGCAATTGTTTTTGATCCGATTTCTGATATTGCTTTGGTCAAAGTCAAAGGAGGCAATTCCAATTCTTTGCCGTTTGTTTTAAATGATTATTATGACACAGGAGCCACGCTTTTTGTTCCTTCAGTCAACGCTGGAATGGAGCAGTCTGAGATTCTTTTGAACAATTATTTTCATGCCAAAGCCAAAAGTGATTATTACAAATCTTCCGAGCGGCTATATCGTTTTGGTTTGTTGAATAAGTCGTTTGAGAAAAAAATGTTTGGAACGCCAGTGGTTACATCCAAAGGCGAGATTGCCGGTGTTTTAATTGGTGAAAATGTTTTTGTTCGCGCGTCTTTAATTGATTCAGCTCTTAAAAGTGTGGTAAAATCAAAAGAGATTGAGCGAGTATATTTGGGCGCGCATTTTGTTGAGGCAGGCGCTTTGATTGGTTTGTCTAAAAAACAGGACTCGGGCGTTAAAATAACAAATTTGGAAAAAAACAGTCCGCTTTTGCCTTTGGGACTGAAAATCGGGGATTTGCTTGTTTCAATCAATAATGAAAATATCACGCCATTGCGTTCTTTGCCGGATATTTTGGCAGATTATCTACCGGGCACGCAGGTGGAAATAAAATACTCGCGCGGTGGCGTAGAAAAAATAGTGGTCGCGGAGTTGGGAAAAATTAAATAAATTATATGTCATACTCAATACTTTTTTCACACCATCGTCGTTTTATTTTGGCTATTGCCATTATTGTAGCGGCCGCGGCGTTGTTGGTCAGCGCGTTTTTTCCTTTTAAATACAGCGCCACCACGCGCCTGCTCATTATTCCCAAGTCGTCTTTGGGAGTTGATCCATACACGGCCGTGAAGTCAGCCGAACGTATCAGCGAGAATTTGGCGCAGATTGTCTATACCACCAGTTTTTTTGATCGCGTGACGCGCGCCGGATTCAGTTTGGATTTGTCTTCTTTTAACAATGCTTCGGAAATTCAGAAACGCAAACTTTGGGAAAAAACAGTGGCACCCGAGGTGTTGAGTGGCACCGCGTTGTTGGGTATTACTGTTTTTCATCAGGACAAAGAACAGGCCAAAAATTGGGCGAGTGCCATTGCCTACACTTTACAAACGCAAGGGTTTGAATACACCGGCGGAAACGTTGATATTAAAATTGTGGACACGCCGATTTTGTCGCGCTGGCCGGTCAAGCCGAATTTTGTGATGAATGGATTTTTGGGCTTGCTTGTCGGCGGACTTTTGGGAATGATTTGGGTGGCCGGGAAGTATGCGAAGTAAAAAAATATTTTAATTTTAAATTATGCCTAACAATTTATCGTATCTTTATAAAAATATTTTGCCGTCTTTGGGTCTGCGTGATTTGCCAACTGACAAACAAGAACAGATGCTATTGAAAATTGGGGACATTATTTTCAAAAGGGTGTTAATCAGAGCGATTGATTCAATGAGCGAGGCGGCCAAAATAGAGTATGAGAAATTACTCAAAACAAAAGACGCCGATGCTGGCGCGGCTTTGGATTTTTTCCGCGCTAAACTTCCTAATTTTGATCAATTAGTGGCTGATGAGGTAGCTGGTTTTAAAAAAGAGGCGGCTGAAATTATGGCTCAAGTTAAACCTGCCACAGCTTGACAAAAGTGAATTTTTGTGTTATAATAATTTGTTAATTTTATTTTAATTTATGCCTTCCAAATCAGACAAAATTGATGGAGGCGGCCACGATGATTTTAAGGCAAAGTTAGAAGTGGAGTTAGCTGCCATGAAAGCAACAGATGATACTTTTGAAGACAGCGAAGGAAAGAAAAATGCTTGGAAAAAGAAAAAAGAAGGTGCTTTAAAAAAGAAACGCAAGCCGCGTCAATCAGAGGCCGAAGTCGCCGCGCAAGCTGATGTGCAGGTGATTGTTTCAGTTGTGCCGGAAGTTGCTCCTCAACCGGAACCTCCAACACAATCACAAGTAGAGACAGAAGCTATGCCGTCGCCAAAAGAAGTGCCATATAAAGATTTTTTAATTGCAAAAGAAGCGGCCCGTCCGCAAAGTCGTCCATTTGATGAAGCTGATGCTGAAAAATTAGTTCAAGCTATGGGATTTTCAAATAAAGTGGAAGAACAGCCTAAAGCCGCACCGCTAGAAACAGTCAGTCAACCAAAAAGAGAAAAAAATATTGAACTTTGGAAAAAGTCATCTTTGCGCGATCAAGTGACAAAAGAACAAAAAGAAGCGGTTGAGCGATTTATTCAAAAAGAAAAAGATCATCCGTGGACTTGTTTGGACGAAATGTTGAGAATTCTATCAACCAAAAATGATCAGAATGTTTTTATTAATGAACAAGAATTAAAGAAAGCTCTGGAAGAGGCCAAACTGCGGTTAGCCGGGTTCAAAAAGATTTATGAAGCTTTAGGATATGATACTCCAGAAGCGCAAGTGCGGGCGATTTATAAAAAAGTGTCTAATAACGGCCAGCATGACTTTGTAAGTGATTTTGATAAAATTAAACAAGCCCACATAGAAGTATTGACCGAAATGAAAGAACGTTTGGTTGGCGTGCGCCGCGGTTTGATGAAAAAATTCCCAGGCGGATTGGTAGTGCGCGGCAGTACTAAAACCGTGGACGGCAGTGAAGAATATCGCGCCAACCTTGACAGCAACGCCAGTTTGTTTTTGTTTAATAAAATTCTGGGTTTTGAAGGTCAAGACGCCGGAGAAGAAGAAAAGAAATATCTTGAAAAAACCAGTTATATTGATTATGACAAGCAACCGGCTAAAGGCGGAATACATTTGGATATTTCTCCGCGTTTGCAAGGGGCTTGGATGAAAGGCGATGAATTGTATTTTGACCACCACGGCGGATCGTCTTCGCGCAAGTCAAGCGCCGCGGAAATAATTTATCAAAGTTTTTCCAAAGGGCGACTTTTGGATCATTTGAATAATCAAGAAAAGACGGCCTTGGATCGTTTAATGCAATTCACCACCGCTCTGGACAGCTATACTTTGCCGACAGGCACGCGAGCTAAAATCAATTGGCAAACAGTTTGGGCTGGAAGCGACAAAACACTTTTTGGCGCGGCGCTATTTTTACAAAATGATTTGCCGATTGAGGATTTATTTGAATTTTTTAAAAATCATGATTTGGAAGAGGCCTTGGTCAGACCCTTGGATAATTTAAAAGATACTTGTTTGACTCGCGTCAATCAGTTGAGGAAAGACAAAAAAGTGGCGGAAAGCAAGGAAAAAATTGATCATTTTTTTCAGATTCTTAACGGCCCCAAAGCGCCAAAAGCGAAAGCTGTGGATTCGCGATTGGGAAAAATTGTGGTGATGGCGCAGGAATCGCGTGAAGACAAATTGCCGTCTGGGTTTCAAGCCGCGGCTTTGGCGCAAGGTTTTGATGGAATTTTAACTTGGGAGCCGAAAAGCCACAAGTGGTTTTTGGCCGTGGGAGCGCGACAAAAAATTACCAAAGAAATGGCTGATACTATTGGAGAAGGCGAATGGGTGCGCGAAAGCATGATTAAAAAAGAACGCGGTAAAGCAGCTGGAATCAGTTTGGGTGATTTGTTGGAAAAACTCGGCGTGGATTTAAACAATTTGGAAGTGTACGATGGGGCTTTGGCTCAAGCAATCAATCGCGATAAAAAAATGGTGACAAAAATTAAACCGGTGCCAGCGGCGGAGGTGGTGGCTTCCTATGTTTCCGCGCCGGCCGCGCCCGAAGCGTCTGCAGAATCATTTGCGCCAGCTGGAATAATTGACTCGTTAAAACAGCCGCGAATTGAATTGGAAAATCCTAAATTTAAAGTTGGTGATTTGGTAAAACTAAAAGATAGTTCTAAATTGACAGGCATTCGTTTTGGCAAGAGCCGGATAATTGGCGGCGAGTTGGTTTCCGGCGTTAATTTTTATGAAATTGAAGGCGTGGCCGGGCGTAAATTTCCAGAAGAGGAAATAGAGTTAGTGGCGGAAACAGCGCCAACAGAAGCTCCGCGTTCATCAGCTGTGGAAACTCATGCCACCGTTCCTTTGCCACCAGCGGCTTCAACCGAGACCGTCGCCTCCGCGCCGGAAACAGCCGAAGAAATTATAGATGTCGCGACTGCTAAAAATACTCTGGACGCCGAACGACAAGAATACATTGAAACATATCAGGATTTTTTGCGCTTCAAAGGAAAACCAAGTTTAATTAGCAGATTGCGCAAGGGTGTGCGTGGTTTATTCAAGGGCGGGCAAGAGGCGGCGATGGCTGGATTGAATGAAGAAGCTCGTCAAGAAATTATTGCCGCGCGTGAAAAATATCTGCAAGCCAAAATCAATTACGCCAGGTCCTTGTATCAGGAAAAAGCGCGGGAATTAACGCAAGAGGGGAAGTCGCCGGAGGAAATAGCCGAAGCATTGAAGCAATTTGGCCAGAGCGAGATATTTGAAAAATTAGTTATTGGCGAAGAGCAAGTTTTGCAAGCGGTTTGCGCGGCTGAATGGCCGCTAATGGAAAAAGGATTGTTGCGCCGCGGTTTTGACGCTTGGGTAAAATTGCCTTTGCCCGCGCGGTTGTTGATTACTACTACTGTGTTGACCGGTACTTTGGTTGCCGGCGGCGCCATTGGTGTGAGCGCGGTGGCTGCCACTGCCGGTATTCGTTTTGCTCGCGGCTTGGCCGGCGCTCTTTTTGGCCAAGGAATCAGTAAAGCAGTTGGTTCTTTTTTATCAGGACGCATTGCCAAAGAAACCGGCGCGAGAACCGAAGAAGCGCGAAGTGAAACAGGCATTGCTTTAGCAAATGAAAAATTTGACGCTTTGAATATCTTGACAGAGAAATATCATAAAATTTTTGAGGATAAAATTAAAAAAGACAAGAGAAAATTATTAATACAAACAGCGGCGGCTATTGGCGCCGGCGTCGGCGCGTCTTTGGGCTTAGGTTGGCTGGCCGAGGCCACTATTGGGCCTGGCGTTGGAATTCATTCTGAAAAAACGCCAATGCCAGCCGCTGCTTTAGCTGAAGGCAAGGGCTTGGAGCAGATAATCGCCGATGTGAAAGCGCGCGGGCAAAATTTAATCGATGAATTAACCAAGCAGGCGCAAGAAGCGGCTGAAGCAACTCGTTTGGAACATGTGAATGAGCTGGCTTTGTTGCAAAAAAATGAAGGAGTAATTCATGTTTTGAGCCGTCAATTGGAAGATGATCCAACGCGCTTTGGCTATTCTGGAAATTTGGAAGATGCTAAGGCCTTGCATGGGTGGGCAAGACATTTGGCCGGGGAAATTAGTATTAAAGATGGTTATTGGGATCCGTCGCAACACGCTCAAAAATGGTTTGTTTATGATTCTGCCAAACCAATGCTTTTTGTTTTATCAGGTGATGCTGAAAAAGGTTTTCATATTGATCAGAGCGGCGAGGCCAGATCATTTATTCATACGGGCGAGTCAAAAATTTTGTCGCAAGAAAAATATCTGGATTGGGACGATGAAAAAATGTCAGCAGATAAGCCGCCAACTCCAACAGATGCCGCGACTGTCGAACCAATGGCGCCGGAGTATTCCGGTCGGCCATTGCATTGGGAATCATGGTCAGAGCCGGTGCGCGGTCATATGCATATGCTGGCGGAAGATTTGAAAGCAGCGCACGAGTTGGCTCAACAGTATGGCACTGATCCAAATATGCACCCGGCGGCGTTGGCAGTGGAGCAAGATGTTTTGAAAAAAATTGTGGAATATCAACAGGCAATCAAAACAGGTGATGTAAGTGACTATGATCAAGAATTAAATGAGGGAATAAGTTGGGATGATTATCACGAGGCAGTCAAAAGTGAATTGGACAGAGAGGTTTGGAAACACGCCGCAGAACAAGCTGGTGGCGGAGGAGGTGGAGTAACGCGCGTTGAAAATGTTGTGGCGTCTGTGGCTGAAACACCGGCTAGTGGCTTGGCAACTGCCACGGCGACAGAGGCCACAAATTTGGCGCGAATTACCAAAGATCAATTCTTGAATACTAATTTATCTGTTTCCGACCGCATAGATGCATTAAAGGAATTAATAACCGATAGGGATTTGAAATTAGATAAAATTTTGTATCATCAGGTAGGGCATGGAGTGCGCATGGAGATTGGTGATTACAATGGTTGGATTGATGAAAAAAATATTGATATTTTGAGAGATTTTCATAAACAATTTAAAGGAATTGTCACGCCAGGAGCAGAGGCAACGGCGGAATTGGTGGAAAAGTTGCAAGTCGCGTCAAAATTGGCGGGAAAATAATAAATCAAGTAAAAATGCCCTTTTCAGTCAAAAGGGTGTTTTTATTTTCTCTAATTTTAGCTAAAATTTGCCAATTCAGGCCTTTTGCCTCTTGACAAAATTATATTTTTATGCTATCATTAAGTGTTAAATTAAAGATGTTATTTTCAACTTACAATTCAATCAGTTTGCTTGGTTGTATATAAAGGAGGGAATTTATACAACTTTTGCCGTTCAAGAGTGCCTGAACAGTTTGGTGAGGCGCTATCCTTGTCCTCCTCCTTCAAGGGTATGCATCTTGCCAAACTATTTAGGCATTTTTAAATGCCAGGTGTTCTTTACAAAATAAAGTTAGTTTCAAAAAAGAAACTCCGAGTTTTCTAAGTGGATTTAATAAAAATGTATTGTGGTTTGCTGATAGAGCCATCTTGAAAAAGTAAGTAACGATAGGCGAAGCAGATTAAAGCATTAGAGTTGAGTTCACTTAGGAAACTCGGAGTGCATAGCGCATTTTCGAGTACGGTTCAGTTTACCTAATGCGAGCGCGAGTGCGTTCGTGAATGGGTGAACAGGGTCGCAAATGTCCCTTAGGGGACGGGAGGTACTGTCATGACACAGGAGATCGAGAAGAAGGGTGCCGCCACGGTGGCGGCCGACGAGACCAAGCCGGAGGAGGGCAAGGGTCTGCTCCGCACGAAGGAGGCCGAGCACGCGGGAGCTAAGTCCGAGCTCGCCAAGCTCCGCAAGGAGTTGAGCGACGAGAATGCCCGGGCGGCGGCCGAGGTCGCGTCCCTCAAGGACGCCCACGGCAAGATGATCGCGTTCCTCAACGCGGACATCGTGACGCTGGAAAGACAGCGGAACACCGCGTGGGAGGACCGCGAAAAGGCCTTCGCCGACGGCTACGGCCTGAAGCAGGCCGAGCTCGAGGACGCCGCCAAGAAGGTCGCCGATGCGAAGGCCGAGACGGCCGAGCTGCGCGAGAAGAACAACGCCATCAGGGCGGCGTACTTCAAGCTCGAGTCCCGCCTGAAGCGGGCCGAGGACGCGCTCTCCGGAGCGATCGAGAAGCCGCGCTGGATGTTCTGGGGCAACCCGGGCATCCAGCTCGGCGACGGCCCCGAGGACTAGATCCTCGGTGGCGACAACAGGTACGAATAGGGGGCGTTGTTAAGTCAGCGCCCCCACAGAAAGGAGGCCAGAAATGGCCGATACGGAGAAGAAGGGCGGACAGACCGCCCCCGAGACCGACACGAAGGGCAAGGGTACCGGCGGAACGCCGCCGGCCGAGAAGATCGAGACGCCCGGCGACAACAAGTCCGCGCTTCGCGCTAAGGAGCTGGAGCTCGCTGATACCAAGGCCGAGCTCGCCAAGCTCCGCAGTGAGTTGGGCGGCGTGAAGTCCGGCTCGGATGGGCTTCGCAAGGTGCTCGCCGAGGCTGAGGCCAAGGCCAAGGACGCTGATGCCATCGCCAAGAAGGCGGTGGCTGATGCGAAGAAGGCTGAGGACGCCGCCAAGGCCATCGAGGCCAAGGCGCAGGACGCGATCGAGCTCGCCGAGAGGAAGATGGCGGACGCTCGCAACCTGCAGACCGCAGGCGTGATCTCCTCGGCCAACAGGGTCAGGGAGATGATCGACGCCACCGAGCCCGCGACCGAGCGGCCGGCTCCGCGCACGGAGACGCAGCCAGCGCGCCGCGACATCAACCACCAGATCATGGTGCTCGATCGCGGTATGTACGGTCACCGGACCGGCACCGACAACTGCGGCGACGGCGCGAAGTGCTGCTGTCACCCGTTCACCCGGACCTGGTTCTGGGCGACGGTGGCGGCGGTGCTCCTGATCGCGTTCGGGGCGGCAATCTGGTGGTTCAGCGGCACGACGGCCACGACCACCTCGAGCACCCCGTCCGCGGTCACGACGACCACGTCGCCCGACCCGCTCGCGGCCGACGCGGGACAGTTCCTTCAGAGCTGCCTCGCGGCTGGCGGTTCCCCCACGGACTGCGCCAACGGGTTCGAGGCGGTCACCAACTAGGGTACTAGACGACAAGAGGGGCGTTGTTAAGTCAGCGCCCCGCAGAAAGGAAAGTGGAAAATGAAGAAGATTCTGGTTGCTTTCTTGATGCTCGTGGCCATTCTGGCGGCGAGCACGACGGTCTGGGCGCAGGGCGTGCCCAGGAGCTACGACTTCGACGCCGTGGCAGGTCGGGCGACCGCCGCCCTTTCCAAGGCCGGCCAGGTCGAACACGACCTCGCCGCCGCCAAGGACGAGGTTCGGTCTCTCAAGGCCGACCTCGAAACCGTACGGAACTCGAGTCGCGCAACGGCCGGCTCCGTGCGGCGCGCCAACAAGGTGCTCGCCGAGGCACAGTCGCGCGTCGCCGAGCTGGAGAAGCATGTGGCGGTCGATGGGGCAGGCGTGCAGAAGCACGCGCTCACCACTGGCGAGAACATCGTCCGGGTGCATCTGGGCGCGCCTGATGCCGCCCCCGCAGTCACTGATCCGGTCGCAGCCGCAGCAAGCGTGGCGGCCGGCACCGCGCCTTCGGCTCCGCTGGCTCAGCGATGTCCGGAAGGTACCAGCCCGCGATCATTCGTGGGTGTGGGCAAGGGCGGGACGATGGGTTCGTACTTCGCGTGCGATCCACTAAAGACCGTCAGCCTCACCGTTCCGGCGAAGAAGGAGCGCACGATGCCACTCTGGGCAAAGTACTCACTCTTCATCGTCGGTGGTGCGGCAACAGGCGCGGCCGGAACCTATGGTGTCAACACCCTGGGTGACGGCGAAGGCACGGCTGCCGACATCACATTCGGTGCAATCGGAGGGGCCGTGGTCGGAGGCGTGATCTGCGCCCTGACCGAGTAGTCACAACAACTAGCCCGAGGGGACGATTGGATTGCGATGAACTTCGCGATTCTCTCGTCTCCCTCGGCTCGATTTTTTCCAAAATGTCATTCTGAACAAAGTGAAGAATTCATTTCATCATTTTATTCAGGAGGATATAAAACAAAAAACCGATCTTTAAAATCAGTTTATTCACGGATGGAGCGAGGGGGAATCGAACCCCTAAAAGCAAGATGATAGGCCTGCTCCTGGAACCATCCAGACTCGCCCCTCGTCCTCCACCCGATGATGATTGTATCATAAAAATAAAAGCCCCACAAAGGGGGCTTTCAAGGGTCGGATGGCCTTTTCAGAAACAGGTACCTATCATCAATATCTATAATAATATAAATAGAAAATTTTGTCAAGTAATATCTGTGGATAAATCTAATGTCCATTCCGAATTTATTTCAGTAATCTCATCAGCTATTAAACGATGAGGTATTGAAACAAGTTCAGGATAAATTCTGAATCAGATCTTTGAAAATTTAATCCAGAGCTGGGAGTAATGGGACTGTTTTATTATGGTTTTATTATTCCCAGCTTTGGGAAAGCGAAAAATTGAGTTCCCTGCCAATGGTGGCGGGGTTCTCACAATGTTTCAATGCTCTCGTAAAGAGGGCGCAAAGGAGGTCTGTCATGAACCGTTTCTGGATGTGCCTGGCCGTGGCCGCCATGGTGGCGGCCTGTTACAACCCCAAGGACAAGCCGTCGGCCGAGCCGACTGGGACAGTCGTCGTCCAGTGCGCGAGCGACGCGGACTGCGACGACGGGGACGAGTGCACCAAGGACGACTGCGATCCGAGCACCGGCTGTGACCACACGGTCATCGTTGGTTGCGGCGAGGACACGGCGGCTCCGGCTCCAGGCCCCGACACTGTTGCGGGCCCGGACACCGAGGAGCTGCCGGCGCCTGACACCGAGCCACTGCCTGGCCCCGATACCATCGAGGCCCAGCCCGACATCGAGCCGGTTTGCGAGCCGGATTGCGCGGGCAAGCAGTGCGGGGACAATGGGTGTGGCGGTTCGTGCGGCGAGTGCGTGGGCGCGGATGCCTGCGTGATCACTTCGTGCGCGGACGGCCAGTGCGTGGGCACGGCCAAGAACTGCGACGACGGGAATCTATGCACGGACGACTCGTGCGACTCGGATACGGGCGATTGCAATCACACGACCGTGGATTGCAACGACGAGAACGCCTGCACGGTGGATTCCTGCGACACGGAGACGGGGTGCGTGAGCACCGCCATTTCCTGCGACGACGGGAATCTGTGCACGGACGACTCGTGCGTCCTGGCCACCGGCTGCGTCTACTACGCAGTTGATTGTGATGATGGCGACATCTTTACGACCGACTCCTGCGACCCGGCCACCGGTTGCGAAAGCGTCTTCACCGGCGAATGCCAGTCCGACTTGGATTGCGACGACGGTGACGAGTGCACCGAGGAAGAGTGCGATCTCGCGACGGCCATGTGCGCCGGCGCGCCAGTCACCTGCGACGACGACAGTGCTTGCACCGTGGACTCGTGCGAGCCCTCCAAGGGTTGCGCTCACACGGATACGAGCGCGGACTGCGATGATGAAGACCCGATGACCATGGACTTCTGTCAGCCGAAAGTCGGTTGCCAGTATCTCTTTTTCGGAACTGGCCCGTGCAAGTCCGACAGCGACTGCGACAACAGCGACCTGTGTCTCGCGGTCGGTTGCAACACTGTAACCGGCCAGTGCGAGTACGAGTCGCTTGTCTGCGACGACGGTGACGAGTGCACGGTTGACTCGTGCGACTCTGACAAGGGTTGCGTGGGCATGACGGTGGTCTGCAACGACAACAATCTTTGCACCGTCGATTCCTGCGACAAGGACAAGGGCTGCTTCTACATCTACAACTCCGCGCCTTGCAACGACGGCAATCCCTACACCACCGTTGACACTTGTGTCAGCGGCGCATGCGTGGGCTCTGGAACAGTTGAGTGTCTCAATGACGCCGGCTGCCCGGACGACGGCAACGCCTGCAACGGCACGGCCAAGTGCATTGATGACTCGTGCGAGCAGGTTGGAGCGGTCGTCTGCGAGCCGTCAACCTCGTTGTGCCAGACAACTTCGTGCAACCCGGCAACGGGCGCGTGCGAAGTCAAGTCGGCGAACCAGGGCGGCGCTTGCGACGACAACACTGCCTGCACCATTGGCGACGCGTGTCAGGGTGGGAAGTGCCTGGGAGCGGCCATTGCTTGCGATGATCAGAATCCCTGCACGACCGACTCCTGCGATGCTGGCAAAGGTTGCCAGCACGCGAACAACACGGCCGCTTGCAACGACGGCAATGACTGCACAGTGGGCGATGTCTGCCAGTCTGGCGCTTGCGTTTCTGGCTCCTCGGTTTGCGAGTGCCAGGCCGACGCGGAGTGCGCGGACTACGAGGACAACAACCTGTGCAACGGCACTCTGGTTTGCAAGAAGACTAAGTGCGCGGTGGATCCAATGACGGTCGTGTTCTGCGATTCGTCAGAGGACACTGCTTGCGCCAAGTCGGTTTGCGACCCGGGAAGCGGGGAGTGTAAGTTGGTTCCGGCCAACGCTGGGCTGGGCTGTTCTGACAACAACGCCTGCACGAGTGGAGACATCTGCTCGGGCAAGCAGTGCGTTGGAACGACTCTTTCCTGCAACGACGGCAACATCTGCACCACTGATTCCTGCGATGCTGGTAAAGGTTGCCAGCACGCGAACAACACGGCCGCTTGCAACGACGGCAACGCCATCACAGTGGACGATGTCTGCAAAGATGGTGTCTGCTCGGGCAAGTTGGTGCCCAAACAGTGCGAGTATGACTCGCATTGCAGTGATGGCAAGGCCTGCAACGGTGCCGAGAAGTGCATCTCCAACCAGTGCTATGGTGGAGTGGCTCCCAACTGCAGTGATATCATCTCCTGCACCGTTGACACCTGCGTGGAGAACTCGTACTACTGGGATGGCTACTACTGTTCTCACAAAGCGGATGACACTTTTTGTTCGAAAGGTCAGATGTGTGTCTCTGATGCGTGGGGACCTAGTGGCTGTACCGTCTGTACGGACGCCTATGACTGCGATGATAAGAATCCTTGCACGAGTGATTCTTGTCAGTTCTCGGCAGGATATGGGACGCCAGGCAAGTGCGTCCACACCAACAACACCGCGGTCTGTAACGACAACAACGCCTGCACCTCGCTTGATGTTTGCAAGGACAGCAAGTGCGTAGGTTCGGCTGCCACCTGCAATGACAACAACGAGTGCACGGTTGACTCGTGCGACCCGGCGGTCGGTTGCAAGTACGCTGGCTTCACAGGTGGTGGCAACATCTCTTGCGGAGTTGGCGCTTGTGCGGTCACAATCAACAAGTGCCTCGCTGGAGTCAAACAGACCTGCATAGCCAAGACCCCAGTGGTCGAGGTTTGCGCCAATGGTCTGGATGACAACTGCGATGGCGCGGTGGACGAGGGATGCACACCGCCTCCTCCGTTGCCACCGACCTTCAAGGTGGAGGTGAGTTGTTCTGCTGGCGCCTGTGAGCCGTGGATCTTCCACACCGCAGACGCTCCAGGAGAGCCCGTGGTCACTCTTGGCTCAGGTCCTCTCGCAGCAACCTTGACACAGAAACAGGCCTGCGGTGACTGGGGTTTTGAAGTGGCAGTACGGGACAAGACCGTTGCCACCTGGCCCTGGTACGGATGCGACAGCAGCATCTCGCTCACTACCGTCACCGTCAAGGTGAATGGAGTGGTGAAGTCGGGGGTGCTGACCAAGCATCTCTGGGCCTGCCAAGGTGGAGGCGAGGGCAACCTCGCGTTCTCCAAAACATTGATCGGCTGTCCATAAGCCGACATAACCCTCCGATTGGAATGAGGAGGTAAAATAAACATTCCGGGCCGGGTTGAGAAAAGTGAACTACTTTTTTCCCCGGTCTTTTTTTATTTAAAAAAACACACCACCCTCGCCCTTGACATCTTTTCCATTTTTTGTTAAGCTTAATTGTTGCTAAACTTGTCCTCGAGCGGCATCGGGGAATGGCAATAAGTAAGTTCTTTTAAATTGGATCTATCCTCACTGATTTATGGCTTATCATAGGCCTTAAATTGGTGGGGGGAGGTCCCCCAAAATAGGCAATAATGAGCCATTGTGGCTCGAGGAGGTTCTGGTCATGAAGAGATACCTGTTGATACTGGTTCTCGTTCTGTTCGCGATAGCGTGCGAAAGCCGCACGACCGTCGGACCCAAGCCCTATGGCGTCAATGTGTCCATGGTGCTCAAGGACTCTGACGGGAAGCCGATTCTATGCGCCAGCGACAGTGACTGCGATGGACTCGTTGCCAAGGACAAGTGCATCTACGGCACCGCTTGCATCAACAAGCAGTGCGAAGAGTTGATCGTCGGCTCCTGCTGTGAGACAGACGGCAAGGACATCATCTGTCCGGCCTTTGTGGCTTGCGGCAACGACGAGGAGTGCGACGACAACAATCAGTGCACGGACGATGTCTGCAACACCTATCTGTTCGACGGGGTCTGCACGCACAGCCCAATCAACCTCGGCGCAACCTACTGCGGAGTAGGCGCTTGCGCGAATTCGGCTCCGACATGCAAGAATGGCGAGCTGAATACTGAACAGTGCCAGCCGTTGGCTCCTTTGTCCGAGTCCTGCAACCAGCTGGACGATGACTGCGACGGAACAACCGACGAAGGCGCTAATGCCTGCAACGGCGTCTGCGAACTGGCTCATCAGCCCGGCGCGGCGTGCGATGGAGTTGATACAGATCTTTGCGTTGACGACGCCTACGCCTGCACCGGCTTGAACGCCGTGGCTTGCTCTGTGGGCGCTGACAACGCGGAGTCCTGCAACCAGCTGGACGATGACTGTGACGGAACCATTGATGAAGGCGCCAATGCCTGCAATGGTGTCTGCGTCTTGGCTCATCAGCCGGGCGCGGCATGCGACAGCGCAAGCGATCTTGATCTTTGCCCCGATGACGTCTACGCCTGTGATGGCAGTAATGACGTGACCTGCGTCTGGGGCGGAGACGAGGACGCGGAGTCCTGCAACCAGTTGGACGACGATTGCGACGGCGTGACTGATGAAGAAGGCGCCGTGGGCTGCACAATCTACTACTACGACGGCGATGCTGATGGATTTGGGGTCGCGGAGAACACGAAATGTTTCTGCGCGCCGACTGGCAACTATACAGCTATAGTTGCTGACGACTGCGACGATAGCAACAATATCGTCTATCCGGGCGCGACAGAACTCTGCAACAATAACGACGACAACTGCGATGAGGACATTGACGAAGTGTTCTCGGTTGGCGGTGACTGCGACGGCGCTGATGCGGATCTGTGCGAGCACGGCACCTACACTTGTAAGCCAGATGGCTCTGGTGTGGAATGCCTCAACGAAGCGCCTGTCAACATCGTTGAAATCTGCGACAACAAGGACAACGATTGTGATGGCGCGGTTGACGAGGGCAACCCTGGCGGCGGCGCTGACTGCGGCCAGTCCGATGTTGGCGAATGCCAGCTCGGCGAGTTGGTCTGCGTCAAGGGCGCGGTGATCTGCGCCGGAGCGATGAATCCTAGCGAAGAGATTTGCGACGGATTGGACAACGACTGCGACGGCGTGACTAACGAGGACGATGTTTGCTCCACTTGCAACAATCCCACCGGCGAAATTGCTTGCAACGGCGGACCTTTTGCCGGAGCAATGGGCGACGAAAATTCGCTGGATGAATATTCCTGCAAGCCGTTGCTGAACGAATCCGGCTCCGAAGCCGTGTTCACCTTCAACAGCAACCTCGGCGGTCTGGAAGTGACAGTGTTGCCGATCAATCTTGACCCGGCCACAGCAGATCTGGATGTATTCATCCTGGATTCCTGCGCGGCGAGTGATTGCCTGGAATATGGCAACAAATCAGCCACCTGGAATTCGGAGATTGGCACCGACTACTTCGTGGTCGTGGACGGCTACAAGGGAGCCAAGGCCGATTTTGACTTGCAGGTCATCTGCAAGGAAACGGCCTGTGGCGACGGCCTGGACAACGACGCTGACGGCAAGAAGGACTGCGCCGACAGCGACTGTAAGTGCGTGGTTGAAAATTGCGTCAACGGCGTGGATGACGACGCTGACGGCAAGAAGGACTGCGCCGACAGCGACTGTAAGTTCGTGACTGTTTGTCTGCCGACCTGCCAGCCGCTGGACGACATTGTCTGTAACGAGAGCAAGGTTGGCACAACCGTTGGCGCCGCTAATTTCATGAGCGGGTACGACTGTACTCCTTTTGATGAAAGCGGACCAGAGGCCGTGTACGAGTTCACGGCGCCGTTCACCGGGTCGGCAACGGTCAGTGTCAGTAGCTCAACTGATCTGGATCCGGTCGTACTGAAAGGAATCTGCCAGGCCAATCAGTGTGTGGCTTTCGGCAATTCCAGCGCCACCTTCCAGATGGTGAAGGAAGAGGTCTTCTACCTCGTGGCTGACGGCTACAATGGCAATCAGGGCGACTACTCGCTCTCCCTGACCTGCAAGCAGTAACAACTAACCTAGGAGGTGATGGGGTCTGGCAATCGCGTATGCGGTTTCCAGCCCCTTTTTTAATCTTTTTTTTGCCTTATATCGCCTCTATTGACAGATTTTTGTATTTATGCGAAGATACACTATTACTTGTTTTGGTTGAAATTAAGCTCTTTTTAAATTCAATAGGGGGGAGGATTTGTCCGCCCCGCTTTTTTGTTTTATATAAGACAATAAGGCGGGACGGACAATTTTGTCCGTTTATGTACTTGGAGTAGCGCGATGACAAAGCACTGGTTCTGGGCGCTGTTCTGTTTGTTCTTGGCGTTGGCCAGCTTTAGCTGTGCCAACAAAACCAAAACCATCAACCCGCCGGCCGCGACCGTTGAGAAGTTCGGCACCGAGATGTCCTCGATGCTCAAGGACTCTGACGGGGAGCCGATTCCCTGTGCCAACGACTCGGACTGCGACGGCCTCGTGGACAAGGACGATGTCTGTATCGGCGGCACGGCCTGTCACAATGGCGCGTGTTCCGCGCTCATCTACGACGACTGTTGCGAGTCGGATGGCAAGGACATCACCTGTCCGGCCTTCGTGGCTTGCGGCAACGACGAGGAGTGCGATGACGACAACGAATGTACGAATGATGTGTGCAATACCTACTTGTTCGATGGTGTTTGCACGCACGGTTCGGTTGACCTCGACACTACCACCTGCGGCAAAGGTGCCTGCGCCTCAACCGGAATGGAAACATGCACGAACGGTGTGCCTGGTGATACATGCGTGCCTGGTACGTCAGTCGACGAAACCTGCAACCAGCTGGACGACGACTGCGATGGCACGATTGACAATGGCGACAACGGTTGCGGCGGCGTCTGTCCATTGGAAGATTTTGGTGCCGACTGCGACGGCGACGACTTGGACGAGTGCGAAGACGACATCTACGAGTGCGACGGCATAAATGCCGTGGCTTGCTCTCTGGGTGCCGACAACGCCGAAGCCTGCAACAATGCTGACGACGACTGCGACGGCCAGACCGACGAGGACTTTCCAATAGAGATGGTGGAGTTGTGCTTGGTCGGTGTCGGCGAGTGTCAGTCATCTGGTCATACGGTGTGTAACACTGCAGGAAATGGAGTCGTTTGCGATGCCGTAGAGGGAGACCAATCGCCTGAGACATGCGACAACAAGGATAATGACTGCGACGGAGAAATCGACGAGGATCTGACGCAGTCGACTTCCTGCGGTGTTGGCGCATGCTTTGGCAATACCGGCTTCACGACTTGCGTGGCTGGCGCCTATGTCAACGACACCTGCGATTCGCTTTCTGGTGCCACAGCCGAATCCTGCAACGGCCTTGATGACGACTGTGATGAAGCAGTAGATGAGGATTTCCCACTTCTCAGCGATGACTGCGACGGTGGTGATTCTGATGAGTGTGAGAATGGCACCTACACTTGCAAGCTGGACGGCTTAGGTGTTGAGTGTGTGAATGAGGAACCGGAAGGTTTTCCCGGCTATGAAGAAGTCTGCGACGACGAGGACAATGACTGCGACGGCGTGATCGACGAGGACGATGTCTGTTCCTCCTGCAACAATCCTCTCGACGACTTGGTTTGCGGCCAAACTTTCCTTGGTGCGACTGGCGATGTCAGCTGGCTTGATGGCTACTCCTGCAAGTCAACACTGAACGAGTCCGGCAACGAGGCCGTGTTCGTCTTCAACAGCGACATGAGCGGACTGTCGGTCATGGTGAAGCCGATCAACCTTGACCCGGCCACAGCTGACTTGGATGTCTTTGTTCTGTCTTCCTGCTCGGCAAGCTCTTGCCTGAAATATGGCAACACCTCTGCCACCTGGAGCCCGACGGCAGACACCGACTACTTTGTGGTCGTGGACGGCTACAAAGGAGCATCCGGCGAGTTTGATCTGCAGGTAACCTGCAAGGAAACGAACTGCAGTGATGGCTTGGACAACGACAGCGACGACGCGACCGACTGCGCGGATAGCGACTGCGTAGGCAAGGTCGTCTGTCTCTAAAAGTACTCAACCCTCCATGGGCGTGGGAGAAACCAAACGCCAAGTAATGATGGCTTAGGCCATTATCGCGGCCCGGTGAGAATTACGCGCAACGCGCGACTCTCTCCGGGCTCTTTTTTTACCCACTTTTCTGATAAAATACCATTTATCATCACAGCAATGGAAAGAACGCCTTCTTGGTAGGCGCCTAATACAAGGCCTTGTGAAACAAACACCTTTATGCTATAATTAATATATATGTTAATTTTAGCGTAATAATCTATTTTTTATGTATATTAAGCGAAAAATTGAGGATGAAATTCTCAAGTATATTGAAAGGCCGGAAATAATCGCTTTGATTGGTCCTCGCCAATGCGGCAAAACCACTACTATTAAAAAAATCTATGATGATCTTAAGAATGCCGTTTTTTTGACTTTTGAAGATCAGGAAGTCCTTAATTTATTTGAAAAAAACATCAAGGAATTTATTGCCGTCTATATTATTGGCAAGGATTATGTTTTTATTGATGAATTTCAATACGCGAGAAATGGGGGAAAACTTTTAAAATTTATTTATGATACTCATCATACCAAGATAATTATTTCCGGCTCTTCCGCGCTTGATCTTACGGTTAAGGCGGCGAAATTTTTGGTGGGCCGGGTTTTTGTTTTGGAAATGTTACCATTTGATTTTAGTGAGTATTTGTCATTCCGCGACAGTGAGTTTCTCGTTGATTATGAAAAAAATAAAATTGATTTAAACAATGTCAAATCTAATTCTTTGACTGAAAAACAAAACGACACATTTAAAAAATATTTTGAAGAATACCTTATTTGGGGTGGTTACCCCGCTGCGGTTTTATCCAAAACCGAGGAAGAAAAAAGAGAAGTTTTAAAAAATATTTATAATACTTATTTTTTAAGAGATGTAAAAGATATTTTAGGATTAGTGGATGATTATAAATTGGGGAAACTAATTAAAGCGCTAGCCTTGCAGGTCGGAAATATGATTGAATATGGAGAATTGATGGAAATTTCAGAGTTTTCCTACCATACTATTAAAAAATATCTTAATTTTCTTAATAAAACATACATCGCCGGTTTCATTCGTCCTTTTTATAAAAATAAAAGAAAAGAAATCGTGAAAAATCAGAAGGTTTATTTTTTTGATACCGGCCTGCGGAATCATATAGTGAATAATTTTCAAGCTTTATCCGCGCGTCCGGATGCCGGTGCCTTGCTGGAAAATGGCTGTTATATGCAGTTTATAAAAAGTGATTATTCACCGCAGTATTGGCGTGATAAAAATAAACACGAAGTAGATTTTATTTTGGATATTGGAGGCGGTAAGTATGTGGCAATGGAAGTAAAAACCAATCAAAAGAAGTGTTTTATATCCACTGTGTTTAAAAAGGATTATAAAGATTTTTTGATTTTTTGTTTATATTTTAATAAAGATAGAGACGCGGTAATCGGCGACTTATTTATTCCTTTGTTATAAATTTGGGAATATGCAATGGCTATTTTACCTCTTAATTTTTCTTGCCCCATTTCTTGGTTTGGTGGTGGATTGGCATTCTTTTCAATGGGCGCGCCAGATTCCATATCTTGGCTCTTTTGACGCGCCTGCGGCTGATTTTTTGGCCATGATTGTGTTGGCTGGCGGGCTTTTCACTTCATTCAAATCAATAAAAGTGACTTTACGCCATGCCGGCTTTTTTTTCTTTCTCCCTTTTCTTGTCATCAGCGTTTTGTCTTTGTGGCAAGTTGCCCCGGATCAATTCAATTCTTCGTTAAAGTACCTCCTGCGTCCGATTTTATTTTTCTATTTGATGTGGGTGGCTTTGCCAATAATGCTGATTGATTCTGAAAAGATTTTGAATAAAGTAATAAAGATTTTTTTCTGGACAGGTTTGCTATCGGCTTTGATGGGTTTTATTTCGCTTTTTTTCGGCCAGTCAATTTTTGGGTTTTGGCAAAGAGCCACGCCAATTTCTTTTTGGGGACTTGCGCCTCTGGGCTTTAATCATAATTTATTGGCTGAAGTTCTGGTCGCCACCTCGCCTTTGGCTTTTTATTTATTCGTTCGTCATTTTGACCAAGCCAAGAAATTTTACTTTTTTAGTTCGCTTTTAATCGCGGCTATCGCGCTTTTGACTTTTGCCCGCGCCGCTTGGCTCGCGCTTGCCGCGCAATTATTGATATATTTTTTACTGTCTCACAATGGTCAAGAAAAATTGCGTCATTTGCGCCAGTGGGCTCTGCCGGCTTTGCTCATAATTCCTTTGGCCGTTTACATGTTTTTGTTTTCCATAAGTCCAATCGTTCAGTCATCCAATTCCACTCGGCTGGATTTGACCGGTATTGCTTGGACTTATTTTAAAATGCATCCTTGGTTTGGCAACGGGGTTGGCACATTTGTGCCTTTGGTTGAATCAACGCGATTATTTACCGTGGAATATGGCGACCCTTTGGACGCGCACGGAGTGATTCAAAAAATAATGGCCGAGCAAGGGCTGTTAGGGTTGATTACTTTTTTTATTTTCATCAGCTGGATTTTATCGCGAATTTGGCGCGGTTGGCGCGCGGCAGACAGCGATAACAAATTATTATTGCTTTGTTTCTTCATGTCAGTATCAGGTTCTCTGATTTACCAATTATTCAATACATCCTATTACAACACGCATCTGTGGTTGCCGGTGGGGCTGGCCTTGGCAGCTGTTAATGTCATTCCTGCGAAAGCAGGAATCCAGAAAATTTATGATAGGTAAATATTACATTTATATATTAGCCAGTAAAAGAAACGGCACTCTATATATTGGCGTGACAAATAATCTAGCCAGGAGAGCGCAAGAACATAAAATGAAATTGATTGAGGGTTTCACAAAAAAGTATGATATTGATAAACTCGTTTATTTTGAAGAATACGCTAATGTTAATGAAGCATTAGTCAGGGAAAAACAATTGAAGAGATGGAAAAGACAATGGAAATTGGAATTGATTGAAAAATTAAATCCTAATTGGGATGATTGGACTGGATCCCTGCTTTCGCAGGGATGACAATCTATCGGAAGCAATTATTACAAATTATGTTCAATAAAATTAAAATCATTTTTGTCATGAACGCGTTGGAAATCGGCGGAGCCGAGAAGTTTTTTTATGATTTGCTCAAACATTTGGACAAAGAAAAATTTGAACCTCAACTGGCCACGGTCATCGGCGGGGGAGCGTTGGAAAATGATTTCCGCGCGCTGAATATTCCTTTGCACATTTTTGGACTGCGACGAGTGCGCTATTGGAGTGGCATCAAACAATTTTATCAACTTTATTGTCTTTTTATCAAAGAAAAACCGCAAATCGTGCACACGCAATTGTTTGCCGCCGACCTGTGGGGCCGTTTGGCCGCTTGGCTCGCGCGTGTTCCAATTATCATCACGACCGAGCAAAATATCAATTACGACCAGAGCTGGATTAGGGAATTATTAAAACGAATTACTTATCATTTTGCCGCCGCGACTGTGGCGATTTCTTCGGCAGTGAAAAGATACGCGCGGTATAAATACAATGTGTCCAAGGAGAAAATTGTGGTTATTCCAAATGATGTTGATGTTGAGGAATTTGAACAACAGTTGGCCTTGGCGTTGGCGGCCAAGCCGGTCAAAACGATTATCCTCACAGTTGGCCGTTTAGTTGAGCAAAAAGGCCAAAAATATCTTTTAGAGGCCTTTGCCGAGCTTAAAAATAATGAGAATTTTGAATTATGGATTGTTGGTGAAGGGCCTTTGCGCGCTGTTTTGGAACAGCAGGCCAAGGAATTGAATATTGAAAAACAGGTAAAATTTTTAGGCGCTTGCCGCGATATTCCCATTCTTTTATCACAAGCCAGTTTGTTTGTTTTCCCATCATTGTGGGAGGGGTTGGGTATCGCGGTATTGGAAGCGGCCATTGCTAAGGTGCCGATTGTGGCTTCGGCAGTGGACGGGATTTTGGATATTATTGAGGATAATGAAACAGGATATTTGGTAGAGGCTGGTGATAGCGAGGATTTGCAATTTACTATAGAGAAAATGTTATCCAATCCCGGTCGGGCGAAATTTATGGCCGATGTCGCTTATGCCAAAGTAAAGAATAATTTTGATATTAAAGTGGTGGCGAGAAAATACGAAGAACTTTATTTGTCATTCCCGCGGAAGCGGGAATCCAGTGAATGAGTAATTCTGGATTCCCGATCAAGTCTGGAATGACATGCGATATATGCGAGTTTTGCAAATAAATAAATTTTTTTATCGCCGCGGCGGAGCGGAAACGCATTTTTTAGACCTGTGCGGCCTTTTGAAATCGCGTGGACACGAGGTAATTCATTTTAGTACAGCTGACTCTCGCAATGAGCCATCGCCATATAGTGCATATTTTGTTCCTTCCATTGATTTACGAGCCAAACACGGTCTGCTGGGCGGGCTGAAAGTGGCTGAACACATTTTGTATTCATGCGAGGCGGCTCGTCAATTGGAACAATTGATAAAAGACACCAGGCCGGATATCGCGCATTTGCACAATATCTATCATCATTTGTCGCCATCAATTTTACTTGTGTTGAAAAAATACGAAATTCCAGTAATAATGACCTTGCATGATTATAAATTGATTTGCCCAAATTACAAATTATACACGCAAGGCGAGATTTGTGAGCGGTGTAAAAAACATAAATATTATCAGGCGATTTTGCATCGTTGTATTTTTGATAAAATAATGCCTAGTGCCTTGGCCGCATTGGAAATGTCTATTCATAAATTTTGGGGCGTGTATGAAAAAAATATTGATTTATTCATCAGCCCAAGTATTTTTTTGAAAAATAAATTGTTGGAGTGGGGGATTGAAAAAAAGATAGAAGTGATTCCGAATTTTATTTCCTCTTTTGAGTCATTGCGAGCGACCTGCTTGCCGGATAGGCAGGAGCGAAGCAATCTCTTCGGCGATTATCTCCTCTATTTCGGTCGCCTGTCTGAAGAAAAAGGCCTTTTGACCTTAATTTGGGCAATGAAAAACTTGCCTGACGTTCAATTGCGAATTGTTGGCGACGGGCCTTTGAAAGAAAAATTACAAAATTTAGCGGATAAGCCGGAGAATGTTCAATTGGTCGGCTATAAATCAGGTGATGAATTAGCGCAAGAAATCGTTGGAGCGCGCGCTGTGGTTATTCCATCAGAATGGTATGAAAATTATCCAGTGTCAATTTTAGAAGCCATGAATTATGGCAAGCCGATAATTGCAGCGAATATCGGCGGATTGCTTGAGATTGTGCGCGATGGCGTGAGCGGCCTGTTATTTCAGCCGGGCAATGCCAATTACTTGGTTGAGAAAATTAAATTATTGTGTAACAGTGTTGGTTTGGCGCGAACTTTGGGACAGGCCGGCCAAAAACAGGTAAGTGAAGAAAATAATCAGGAGGCATATTACAAAAGAATTTTAGCAGTATATCAAGGATTGATTTGAAAATTATGCCGAATTGCAAATTTTGGATAAAACAATTTAGATTTTGGACGATTGTTTTAACAATCGTTTCTTTGTCTGTGCCTTTTGGTTTGGGTCAGGCAATTATAATAAAATCAACCTTTCCACGTCTTTCCAATTATTTTTTATCTTGGGAATTGAGCGATGAGCAGGCAGTGGAATTAGCCAAATGGGATTTGGTTATTTTAGACATGGAGCATCAGGTAAAAAATAAAGAAAAAATTTTAAAAATGCGCGAGCTGAATCCGAAAATAGTTATTTTGGCATATATTGCCAGCCAAGAAATTCGCTCCGACGCCATACAATTGTCGCAATACATTCCTTTGCGCGCTGAATTATATCAAGGAATTCAATCCAGCTGGTGGCTTAAGCGGCCTGATGGCGCGAAAATCAGTTGGTGGCCTGGTACTGAAATGCTTAATGTCGCTGATGTAGCGCCAAAAGTTAATGGCCAAAATTGGGGGGATTTTTTTTCCAATTTTGTGGTGAATAAAGTTTTGGCAAGCGGCTTGTGGGACGGAATTTTTTTTGACAACACTTGGAATAGTTTGACCGGCATGGTTGGTGACAATTTGGATATTGATGGCGATGGCGCGGTTGAAACAAAATCAGAAATTGAAGCTGCTTACCGTCGCGGAATGTCCTTGGTGTTTAATAAAATTCGCTCGGCAGGTTCGCAATATCTGATAATGGGTAATGATGGTGACATTTTTACTGAATTAAATGGCATGCAGTTGGAAAATTTTCCTTACGCGCGAGGATGGAGTAAAATGATGCGCGATTACGCAACTTATCCAACATTGGCCGTGCCGCCGGCTTTTAGCGCTTTTAACGCCAATACCGCCAATATCGGCGGGCGCGATGATTATCAAAAAGCGCGTTACGGTTTAACCAGCGCTCTTTTGGTTGATGGATTTTATTCTTTTGATTTGGGTGATCAAAATCACGGCCAAACATGGTGGTATGATGAGTATAATTTTTCATTGGGCGAACAGGCGGGCCAGGCGTTTTTAGTGAAAAATAATTCGCGCGACTTTAATCAGCGCGGGTTGTGGCGTAGGGATTTTAAAGATGGTTTAGTGTTGGTTAATTCCGGTAATGTCGCGGAAACAGTTGACTTGGGCGGTGAGTATGAAAAATTGCGCGGCACGCAAGATCCGAGCGTTAATGATGGTTTGATTGTTTCCACTGTCACAGTTCAGCCGCAAGATGGCTTGATTCTTTTGCGGCCGTTGGATGAATTACGCAACACGTTTTTTCGCAATGGTTCTTTTGCGCGTGTTTTTAATTCGCAAGGCAAGAGCTTGCGCAATGGTTTCTTCGCGTATCAAAAACAATTCAAAGGCGGGCAATATTTGTATCGCGGCGATTTGGATAATGATGGAGAGACAGAAACAATTCGCTTGCGCGGTAATGCGGTGGAATTATATAAAGGTGAAAATTTTTGGTTAAGTTTTAGTCCGTTTGGTTCCAAATTTAAAGGCGATTTGAGTTTGGCTGTGGGTGATGTTGACGCAGATGGAGTTAGGGATTTAGTGGTCGGCCAGCATTCGGTTGGCAATGAAATCAGAATTTTTGATCTGCAAGGCAAACAAAAAGGCAAAAGTTTTTACGGGGTTTACAAGGGCTATATTGGTGGTGTTAATTTAGCAATGGCTGGTTCTCAAATTGTGGCGGCGACCACTCGCGATTCCTTGGCGGTAAGAGTATTTAATAAAGATGGAAAGTTATTGAAAAAATGGGCGGCTTTCACCGGCTCTGTTAAAGGTGGGGTGAATGTGGCTGCCGGCGACATCAATGGCGACAACATTGCGGAAATTGTGGCTGGTCGGGGTAGTGGCAAACCGGAAATAAAAGTTTTCAGCATGTCTGGCAAACAGATTGGCAAGAGTTGGCTGGGCGCTTCAGCTAAAAGTAAAACAGGCATTGCCGTAGCGGTGAGTGATGTTGACAATGATGGAGCCGGTGAAATTGTTTCTCTTTCCACTGAAACATTTACAACTGTGTTAAGATGAATTGAAAAAGGGGTGTGCCTATATCTTTTTTGCTGCGGACTGTCGCCGCGATTGTAAAAAAGATATAGGCACACCCCTTTCGTGATGTTTACGCTGTCGCCAATATCTTTTTGATTTTAAACATTGGCAAATTAGAGCAATCTGCGCACAGCGTTCTCTCGTAAACGGCTTCAAGCAAAGGCAAAATCATTTCCCAATTGTATTCCTTTTCCACCAATTGGCGATTTTGAATTTGAGACACTTTTCTAATAGTTGGATTTTGTAAAACCCAAATAAGTTTTCGAGTCAAATCAGCCGCGCTATTGTGTTCAAATAAGAATCTTTTATCAATTATAATTTCTTGATGTTCCGGAATATCAGAAACAATCACTGCTTTTTCATAGCTCATTGCTTCCAATACCACCAAGGGCAAGCCCTCGGACTGCGAAGGATGCACAAAAAACAAAGATCCGGAAAACAAGTCAGACAATTCCGCGCCTTTTTGCCAGCCGGTAAAAACAATGTCAGGCAAATCCCGTGTCATCGCGCGCAGATATTCCACATAATGGTCAGTGAAAGAGCCGTCACCAACAATCACCAATTTTAAATTTTCAGCCAATGTCGGCTGTTTTTTCTTTAATTGGCGAAAGGCCTCAATCAAGTAATGAATGGCTTTGTGAGACACCAAGCGCGAAACAGCTAAAATATATTGGTCTTTTTTTAAACCAAATTTTTCCAAAGTCAGTTCATTTGATTGGTCAGCCGCAGTGATGCCGTTGGGTAAATAAACCGCTTCGCAATTATATTTTTCTTTTACATATTTTTGCAATGTCTGCGAGACCACGATTGTTTCGTGCGGAAATTTGCAAGCCACAAATTCACCAAGTTTCAACATTATTTTAGCAAAAAAACTCCACTTGCCATGTAATCGATCTTGGCAATGAAAAGTGGCAATCACTTTTGCGTGCGGTTTTAACAAGCGAGGGATAAAAGAAAGTAAAGCAGGTCCAACGCCGTGATAATGTATAATATCAAAATCGTGGCGCAAAGCGTCAATGGTTGAAAACAAAGTGTGAGTGATTGCATCCAAATTTTTAGTGTGAATTGATGGGACAAAACACAAAATCACGCCTTGATATTTAGAGCGTTTTTGTGAATACCAGCTGCGGGAATAAACAGTCACTTGATGACCATTTTTAACTAAACGTGTGGCTAATTCTTCCACATGTCGTTCCACTCCGCCCCAGACAGCAGGCAGTCCCTTTTGTCCGATCATTGCTATTTTCATATTTTTAGTTGCCATTTGAGCTAAATCTAGCTCAAATTTTAACCCTGTATTATAGCACAAAAACGCCTCTTTGTCAAGAGGCGTCAAAAGGTGACTTGGTAAGAGCTTTTTTATTGCACCACACCTTTTCCTTTAGCCAAATCATCCTTAATTAAATCAGTCGTGATGTTTGGAGAAGATTCTTTCAATTCCTCGCCAGTTGCTTCATCAGTGGCCTGTATTGAGAGTTGATTTAAAAGTGTTAAAATTTTTCCAGAATCTTCAATTTCCGGATTTATAGCTACTTCAAATCCAATACCGGAGCAAGGGCAACGGTTGCCGGGAGTTTCTTCCAATTTATCGATTTGCCAAGAAATAGAACGAGTGATAGTGTCAAATTTTATTGCCTCACCTTCTGCAACATTTGTTTTATTGGTCCACATTACACCTTCAGGCAAGCGCCCCAACAAAGTTACATTTTTAATTGCATTTGGCGCTGTTGTCACAAACCAATTAATCCAATATTTGGTAACTTGTCCGACTTTTGGAGGTATTGGCCCGCGACCCAATTGATCGCCCTCGTCTGTGAAATATCGCGCCTCGGCATGCAATTTGATTTGACTTGCAATTTTTATATTCAATGTTGGTGCGAAAGAACGCAAAAGTTCGGTGGGTTTATCTGCCATGTAAAATGAAACAAAAGGACGGAGAGCTAGCCCAGCGGATGTGATTGCGCCGGCATCAAAATTTTCAGCCAATTTTATTTTAAATTCTACTGTATTCGTTTCTTCAGGTACGATTTCTTTTTTAGTTGATTGCGTTGTATTGCCTGTAAGGCCGGTCGGCAAATTTAAATTAAAATTGATATTTTTCAAAGTTTGACCAGTCTTATTTTGATAATGAATTTCCACGGTTGTTTCTTCCCCAGGTTTTAAATAGTTTTTATCGTTTATTGGGTTGGCTGATAAATTCAAGCCGTTGTCAATTACAGTTGAGTATTTTATTAATGATGTTTGTAGATGTTTTTCTTTGCCATTGGCCAAAAATGTTTGCAATGTTAAAGCGATGCTTCCCGAACTTGGCTTGGAGCGCAAGAATCCAATAAGTTGAATTTGGCCGGATTGATTCGGTTTTAAATTTTCTAAAATCCAAAAACCGTCTTTCAAAACTGCGTTGTTGGAAACAATAGCCAAATCATTGGGCAATGTTGGCGCAAGCGCTATTTGTTCTATGTTTGATAAAGTGTTGTTTTTGTAATTAACAATTATGTTGAAATTTTGTCCAACCATTATTGTTTCAGGCGTTTCCAAACTGACAGCAATAGCCGGCTCTGACAAATTCAAATCAATAGTCGCGATTTGCTCCTCCAAGGTTTGATTTTTATGTTCTCTAAATTGCGCATGAATAATAATTTTTTGTGTCTCATTGATCGCTCCAAAAACAGCGCCTTGGAAAGGCAAGTTCAAAGCTTCTTTTTCTTTTAATAAATCAGCTGTCAAAGTTTTGGTTTCAGGGTTGAATTTTGGAGGAGAGCTTTTTATAACAAACGACGCAGGAAATTCAAATTTCACAGAAAGTTCAGATAGTGGCTGGTTCGTAAGATTAGTAAGTTGAAATGTTAAATCATGTGTTTCGCCTATTTTAATTTTCTGATTTTGTTTTAGAGAAATGTTTAAAAAATTTTCTTGTGGTTTGATAAAAAAGAAATACAAACTGGTAGCCAAAAGTGCTGTAGCAGCTGCCACCAAAACCATATCAAAGATAAATATTTTTTTAGCATGTTTGTATTTGCCGTGATACTTGTGATGATAGTGACGATGTAGCGGCTTGGTGATTTTTTTAGCAGGCGACATTACAAAATTCAAAGTACCAATAAAAACACCTGACTTCACAGCCGATGTTGGTGATTGTTTAATCTTCATTACTTCTCCCTCCAATGGTTTTATGTTTTTATCTTCCATCATACGTTAGATATTTTACCAGAAGAGAGACGAAGAGTAAATGATTATTTTGTTGGCGGGTGAGTGGTGCCAGTCTTGTTTGAAGTGGTGGGGATAACTTTGGGGTTTGGGCTGTAAAGGGGATTTTTGATTTTCCACTTATCCACATATTGACCTATGCCATTTTTTGCCAATTTATTTTGAATGGTAGTGCGGCGTTGTGACCACTTGAGCACACTTTCAAAGTTTAGTTGATAACGATTGCGGACAACAGAATATGAAATTTCTTGTTGTCTGATACCGCGACGGATTGTCTGTGCGTTAACGCCAAAAAGACGGCTGGCTTCGGAAATGCTTAGACGAATAATATCAGACATATTTGTATAGACTAGTGTATACAAATTCAGATTAACACCCGTATTTAAATGTGTCAATACTTCTTACAGCAATACTTTTAAAATTTTATTAAAGATTTGTATAGTATAATCTATACAAATTTATCCACAGTTAGCTAGTTTTAGCAAAGATTTTTCAACACCTGTGTATAAGTAATTTGTATAGTATAGTGTAGACAAATTTGATGCAGACATACTCGGCAAGTAATTTTCTTTGCTCGGATAACTCGCGTGGCTCTGACTCGGTCAGAGCCACCGGCCTCGGCCAACCAGCCAAGGACTTAAATGATTGGCCTCGGCCTTGCTCAAACAATCCTCGCTTTAGAAAATCACATTGCCTCCGCCCGCCGCCGCAATCATTTTACCTTTAAAACTTGTCAATTCCTGCTATTTCTGCTATACTTCCTCCCAATAACTATGATACAAAAGTTAAGCTAATTTAAGGGAAAATGTTGCTAAACCAGGGGCCGGTAAACGGACGCAGGGGTGTAACATTTTCTTTTTAATTTCGTCTATATAAATGTCAGATCATTTAAAAGAAAAATGGCTACTGTATCAGTTGAAAACCAAACATGAACCCGAGATCTACGGTCAGCTTTATGATTTGTACGCGCCAAAGATTTATCGTTTCATTTACTTCAAGGTTTCGTCGTCAATGGATGCCGAAGATTTGACGGCCGAGGTTTTTCTCAAGGCTTGGGAGTATGTGAATAAAAATAAAGAAATTGAAAAGTTCGGCGGACTGCTTTACAAAATAGCGCGCAATCTGGTGATTGATTTTTACAGAAAAAAATCCACCCACGAAATAAATCTTGACGAGACATTTTTACAAAAAATTTCCGATGCGGGAGCAACAGTTGAAAAAATGGCAGTGAAAAGCGACAGTCAAAATATCATGAAAGGCCTGCGATTGTTAAAAGAAGAATATCGTGAAGTTCTGACCTTGCGCTACATTGACGAATTGGATGCTGGAGAAATCGCCTCGATTTTAAATAAATCATCAATTAATGTCAGAGTGTTGATTCACAGAGCGTTGAAAACATTGCGAAAGATCATTGATCAAAATCAAAATGTTTAACAGAGAACTCAAAAATCAAATCAAATCGCTCCACACCTTGCAAGGTGTGGGGCTTCCTCGCGCTGAATGGTTGAAAGGCAATCGGGAAATTTTACTCATGCAAATTAAAAATACCTTAGCGCCGGCCAAAGCCGAAGCGCCGTCTTTTCAATTTGTTCAAGTTTGGAATTTCATGAATGTTTTTATGCCGCGCCAAGCAGTGTCATATATAATGAAGCCTGCGGCCGTAATGATTTTGGTGATTAGTTTGGTAACCGGTAGCTGGGTGACAACAGTGAGCGCGTCATACGACAGCTTGCCTGGCGACGCGATGTATTCTGTGAAATTAGCCACGGAAAATGTTCAGACATCATTGGCTTCCAAACCGCAAGAAACAAAATTGCGCGCCGAGTTTGCCGGTCGCCGCGCTGAAGAAGTGAAAAAAATAGTTAAAAGCAATTTATCCAAAAAAGACAAGAAAATAAAAGTTGAAGAAGCTGTCACTCATTTGAAAAAGGATTTAGAGCAAGTTAAAGGTAATTTGGACGCGATGAAAAATAGCGCGTCACAGCCGTCCGGTGTTTCTGCCAATCAGGCCGTGGAGGTGGCAAAAGTTGTTGAACAAAAAACAACTGAAATTCAAAAATCATTGGAGCAAACCAAAGAAGATTTGAAAGTTGATGTTAAAACAGAACCAACTCCTTTGACAGGTACTTTGTCTGTGCAGGAGCAAGTCAAGCAGGCCACAGCCACAACAGTTGAAACAGGCGTGAAAGCGGTTGAGGTAATGGTTGAAAAACATCAGGCAGATGGGGCAACAATGCCGGCACAAGAAGTTAAAGACGCGGTGGACAGCAAATTAAAGGCATTGGAAGTGAAAGTCAACCAAGTTGAAACGCAAATCAACACTATTGTTACATCCACTCCGGCCGGAGTGCCTACCACCAGAAAAGAACAACAAGACGCCGCCACTTTAATGGCGCCGGCTAAACAAAGCGCCGGGGTTGCTAAAGAGGCGTTGAATCAAGCCAAAGACGAATTGGCCAAAGATAATTTTAATGGCGCAATGGACAAATTGAGAGAAGGCACTGCTTTGACTCAAGTTGCTGAAGTAAAAGCAGATGCCGCTGTAATTTTAAAAGCTCCAATGCAGGAAATTACAACAAGCACATTGCCAACAGTAGAAATAAAAAACGCAACAAGTTCTGTAATCATCGCGCCGGCAGTCAAGCCGACAAGTAGCGCTACGAGCAGTATTGAAATTAAAAAATAAATTAATAAGAAAAATCCTTGCCGGAGGGGGCGAGTGGCAACAGACCAAAGGTCGACTCTGGGAAACCAGAGGGAAGTTGCTTAAAAATTAAACAGCGGGTCTAAAATCCGAGTTTAATCGGGTCACGATTCGCAAAAAATAATTATTTTATGACCGATGTATTAAAAATCGGAAAGAAAGCGTTGACTGTGAGCGTAGTGTTCACCACAATTCTTTGGTCAATTGGTTTCGCCGCTTTGGTTGCGCCATTGGTTGTCAAGGCCGATGTGGCTTTGGTTGCCGGTGATGTGATTCAGGGCACTTCCACCAAAAATGTGTTTTACTATTCCGCTGATGGCAAACGCTATACTTTCCCAACCGATAAAGTTTTCTTTTCATGGTACAAAGATTGGTCCATGGTGAAGAAAATTCCAGATGCCCAAATGGGCAATATCACCATTGGAGGCACAGTGGCTTACAAAGCCGGCACCCAATTGGTGAAGATTCAAACAGATCCAAAAGTATACGCTGTTGAACCGGGCGGTTCTATCCGCTGGGTTGAAACAGAAGCGATTGCCGTATCATTGTATGGCAGTGATTGGGCCAAAAAAGTTCATGATGTTGACCCAACCATTTTCCCTTATGTCTATAAAGTTGGCTCTTCTGTCAACACAGCATCCTATCCGGTTGGCGCGTTGGTGAAGGTCGGCTCTGATTATTTTTATGTCAATGCGGCCAACAGCAAACAAAAAGTGTCTGCTGATGTGTTGACTGCCAATGGTTTCCAGACCAAATACGCGGTGACTGCCGCCAATTTGGATGGATACACTGCTGGTACTGACATGGCGACTGATGTTGCGTTGAAAACTGTGGCTGGGACTGGCTCTGCTGTTGTAGTTGGAGGCGGAACCACTGTAGTAGCCGGTTCAGGATTGACTGTGGCTTTGGCTGCCGATACGCCAGTCGCCGCCACCATAGTAACGGATAGTACCAATACGACTGATGGCGCTCAGGCCTTAATTCCGGCCATGAAACTCAACTTTACCGCGGCCGCTGATGGCGATGTTAAAGTGAAAACCGTTAAATTAACCCGCACCGGCATTTCCGCCGATACTGACGTGGTTAATATGTATCTTTATGATGGCGATACGCAATTAGCGTCATCCCCGTCAATTGCTACCAAAGTTTTCACTTTTAACAACAGCAGTGGTTTATTCACTGTTTCTAAGGGCACGACCAAAGTCATCACCGTGAAGTTTGACCTTAAGAACAGCGCTTCCGCTGGTATTACTGTTGGTTTCCAAGTGGTCGCCTTGGGTGACATTGTTACCGATGGCGCCGCTGTCACCGGCAATTTCCCAGTTTTAAGCAACACTATGACTGGGGCCACTGTGACCGATTTAGGTCAATTTGCTTTGGCTAATGTGTCTCCGACTGCGGATGCTGACGTTGACCCAGGCCAGGTGGGTTATGAAATTTGGCGCTTTACCGCCACTACCCAAAGCCAGGATGTGGAATTACGCAGTATCAAATTCACCCTGATTGGCTCGTTTAATATTGCTGATTTAAAGAACTTTGCTTTGTATGATGGCGGCACGCAAATTGGTACGACTGTTGCTGATATAGCCGCGGATAAGACCGTGACCATTAAACCGGCCGTTCCTTACGCCTTTACCAAAGGCACAGTTAAGACCCTAAGTTTGAAGGCTGACATTGTTTCCGGTTCTACTCGCACCTTTCGCGCCTCTCTTCAGAATGCCGGTGATTTGATTATTTATGACAAGGGCTATGGCGTGTTCTTAAAGCACAATGGCTTGGACAGCTTTGCCGTGGTTTCTCCCGGCGCTGGCATTGATTACACCATTGCTTCAGGCAGTTTATCAATGTCTGTGGCCGTGGATTCACCGACCGGCAATATCGCTTCTTCCACCACTGGTGTTTTACTCTCCAAGTTTAATGTCAAAGCCAATGGCGAAGATGTTAAGATTACCACCATCACTGTCGATTGTACCAATAGCACATCTGCCAGAACATTGGTAAATCTTAAAGTATTAGCCGATGGCACCCAGATTGGCACCACTCAAAGCTCATTAGCTTGCGATGGCACTGATTGGGCGCCGACCTTTGGCTCTACTTGGATTGTCCGCGCCGGCACCACTTCAGTCTTAACTATTAAGGCTGATATTACCGGCAGTTCTTCTGCCGCCCAGACTGTTCATGCTGATGTTGCAGGCGGCACTGCCCAGGGCTTAACTTCATTAAACGCCCCGACAGTTTCCGCGTTAGTTGGCCGCACCTTAACCATTGCCGCCGGCACATTATCAGTGTCTAAAAACTCGTCGTTTGGTAATAAGATTTCAACCAACCCAACCGGTACGGTTAATGGCGCTGGCGTGAAGATAGGTTCTTTTGTGGTTAATGGCGGAGCTGGTGAAGATGCCGAAGTGTCCCAGATAGCTGTGGTTGATGTGAGCGCTGGAGAAACTGCTAGCACGCATTACAATGCTAGTCTGTATCTTCAAAATTTGAAACTGATGCATGGCGCCACTCAATTGGGCGCGGTATTATCCAATCCAGCCAGCGGCGCTTCTGCGGTGCAATCACATACTTTTAACATTTCTCCTGTCATAACCATCAAAGCCGGAGAACAGTATGTGGTTGATGTGGTCGCCGATATCAAGTCCAATAGTCAAACAGCTGCTTCCCCAATTGTCAATTTTGACTCTGTCACAGCGAGTGGTAAGCTTACCGGCACTGCTGCCAGCTATTCCACTGATGTGACCTTACAGAATACCTACATTGCTACTGCAGGCAGTTTGACTGTGGCCATTGATTCTGATACACCGTTGCCCACTAATTTGCTTATGGGCGCTCCTGATCAAACTTTGGCTAAGTTTAAGTTGACCGCCGATCCTTCAGAAAACATCAACATTACAGAATTGGTATTGAGCAACGCTGTTATGAGTGGAGCTACCGGCACATTAAGCAATATCAGGCTCTATGATGAAAATGGTGTTCAAATCGGTCAAGCCATAAATGCCTTTAATTCCGCTCAAACCAGTAATACTTTATCCACTACGACTTATGCCGGCGCGAACTTCAGCGGCTTCAATTATGTTGTGCCAGCTAATCAGTCCAAGGTTATTACTGTAAAAGCCGACCTTACAACTTATCAGGATCTTGGTGTGACCGCGACAGGAAAGGCCTTTCAGCTGGCTTTGGTTCCTGATTACGACGGCACAACTTCCGGAGTCCAATTGCCAATTACGGCAACCGGCGCCCAGTCAGGAGCAACTAGTGTAATCGCCGTGGGCAACTTTACAGCTACGAGTGATACTGCCGGTACCACCACTCCTTTGACTCTCGAAGCCAACGGCACTACTACTCAAGTGGCTGCTGTTACCGGTCAGGTCCGCGCTAATGAGTTTGTGCTTTATCGCGTTAAACTTGCTATTGCTTGGGCAAGTGACGCGCCGTCCGGAGCTTCTTCGCCCAATGCCGCGCAGACCATTGCTAAGTTCACAATTCAGAATATGGCTAACGCCGGCGGTTATGTTGCCACAGTTTTTGCTGTTAACTTCAGTATATCCACCACCATCTCCAATACCGCGGATCGTGTGTTAACTATTTACAAGGATTCGTTGTCTACTGCCAGTTTAGGCACGACAACCTTTATAACAGGTGCCACCATTGCCAAGGTAATGGGTAACACCAACTTTGTAGATGGTAATATGACTAATGTTGAGATCTCATCCGGCTCTTCCAAAACCTTCTTTGTCACCTTGGATACTACTGACGCGGCTAGCACCAAATCATTGTCTATAACAATTCCGAACAGTCATGTTTCTATGGCTGTCTCCGGTACTGGCGCTACTCGTTATGGTATTCTTTGGGGTGATGGCGTGTCTGGGTCAACGACTATTGTTGGAAATGACCGTCAACTTCCGCTCGCGCAAAAGACCCTCACTTACTAATGAAATTTGTTTGATAGTAGCATAAACTATCATCCACCAACTCCCCGCACTAAAAGCGGGGGGTTGTTGTTTTTTGGCGAGAAATTTGGTAAAATAAATTTGATTTTATGTCCTTAATTAAGTATAGATCAATTTTAAAATTTAGCCTTTACCTGATAATGCTCCTCCCGTTGGTCTTCACCCCTTTCACATTCTTTCCATGGCATTTTGGCAAGACAATAATTTTTCAGATTTTTGTGGAGGTTTTGGTAGTTTTGTTTTTATGGAGTAAATTGTCATCCCCGCGAAGCTTGTCCAAGATTCGGATAGTGGGGCAGGAATACAGCAAATTTAATTTCCTTGATTGGTCTATTCTCCTTTTTCTCACCATCATCTTCGTCACCTCTCTTATTGGCGTTAATCCATCCAACAGCTTTTGGGGTAATCAGGCACGCGCCAACGGAGTCTTTATTTGGCTTCATTTTGGCGTGTTTTATTTTTTGATGGTTAGTTTTTTTCGTTCATATAATGTCATTGCGAGTCTTGACACAAAAGTCAAGGCGAAGCCATCCAGTTCGTTTTTTTTAACTGCCGTCATTGTCGCCGTTCTCGTCTCCATTACCGCCTTGTTTCCTAATATTTTGCCTGAATCGTGGCAGGCATCTTCCGGCGGCGGCATTATCGGCAATCGCGCCTTTCTAGCGTCTTATTTGATTTTGGCAGCCGGAATTTCTTTATATTTATTTGTGAAATATGAAAATAAATGCCGTTGGCTGTTTTTAGCCGCGTTGATTTTATTTATTTACACTATTTTTGACACTGGCAATCGCGGCGCGTTGGTGGGAATAATCGCTGGGATTTTGTTGGGTTTAGCACTTTGTCTGTTTTTCGTCCACAATAAAAAAATCAAGATTGGGTCAGCCATTTCTTTGTTTGTTCTTTGTTCTTTGTTCTTTGTTCTTTTTATTTTCAAAGACAAACCGGTTTTGCAAAAATTTGTTCCTTCTATTTCCGGCCTGACGAGTATTTCTTTTTCTTCAGGCACTGTTCAAACTCGTCTGCTGGCTTGGCAAAGCGCTTGGCAGGGAATTAAAGAGCGGTCGTTTCAAGGTTGGGGTTGGGGCAATTATGGAGTGGTGTTTGATAAAAATTATAATCCACAGTTTTTAAAGTATGGTTTTAGCGAGACGGTTTGGGATAAGCCGCATAATTGGCTGTTGGAGGTTGGGGTAACGAGCGGAATGGGCGGAGTAATTGTATATTTGGCGATTTTATTTTTTGCCGGATTTTATTTGTTGAAAAATAAAAATTTTATTTTATTTGCCACCACCGTTGCCCATTTTATTGCTAATTTGTTTTTATTTGAAACAACAAACAGTCTTATTTTATGGTTTTTATTTTTGGCGTTTGTGTCTGCGTCCGATGAATTTAGCTGTCATCCACGCGTAAGCGGGGATTCAGTCGTCAACGAAAGAATCGGCTTGCCAGATTCCAGTTTACGCAAGAATAATAAGGCAAGGCGGGGTTTTATTTTGTTTGCCATATTGATTATTTTTTATCTCCTATTTTTCAATTTTCGTTCTTTCAAATCCTCATATTTCATGCGCCAAGCGGAATTAAGTTCAACCTTGATGGAATGGACGGGATTTGTCGATAAAGCCCTGTCTTTCAAGGTTCCATTTTTATCAGAGAACGCAGTTTTTTTAGCCGAACAATTCACTAAATTTGATAAAGCCGGCGCAATTGCGAATAGTCAGGAATTAGAAAAGACCGTTTTAAAAATAGCGGCGGTTTTGGAAAAAGGGGTGCAAAATTATCCTGACGATTTGAGTTTTCCAATCTGGGCCGGGCAGGTATATCTGGTTTTGGGGGAAAAGTTTAACGAGAGATATTATTATCAAGCGGAAGAAAATTTATTAAAGGCGGAAAAAATTTCGCCCAACAAGCAGGAAGTTTTATTTTTGCTTGGTCGTCTGTATCTTTTGAAAAAAGATTTTGGCAAAGCGCTTGATTTTCAAAACAAAGCAGTAGCCGCAGCGCCGGAGATTAATATCAGCCATTGGTTTTTGGGTTTGACTTATGTCGCTCAAGGGGAGCGAGCCGCTGGCCTGAAAGAGATTGAAAAAGCTATTGAATTGGGATATAGTTTAACGGTTGACCAAAAGCTTTATGTTTTGGATATTTACGCTTTAGAGAAGAATTATTCCAAATTAATTGATGAGTATAAAAAAATGATTGAATCCGACCCGGAAAATGTCAACTGGCTGATTAAGCTGGCCGCTATCTACGCGGAATCAGGTGATAAAAAAGCGGCTTTGGAAACAACGCGCCAGGCAGTCGGCCTTTTTCCTCCTCTTAAAATTGAAGCGGAAAAATTCATTAAACAATATAAATTATTAGAAAATAAATAACAAGAGATATGAAAAAATATTTGACAAAACGAAATTTGATAATTGCTTGCGTGGTTATATTTGTAGCCAGCAGTTTTATAACTTACAAATTGATCAATTCTCCGCGGAGAACGGAGCAACAAATTTTAATGAAATTGGGCGATAACCAAGGGTGGCTGAAGCAATACTCGGAGCTTAAAGAAAAAATAAAAAAGAATGAAGAAAAGGACGGTAAAGACCAAAGCGCGTTATTATCTTTGGGTTTTGCTTGGAAGGGATTAGGTGACGCGACAAAGGATAATTATTTTTTGCAGCAAGCTTTAAAAATGTACCAGCAAGGAATTGACCAGTTTGGCAGCGAGAATATTATTTTTTATTGGAGCGCCGGCTCGGTTGCCAGCAGTATGGGAAAATTTGAAATGGCCGAAAATTATTATAAGAGCGCTATTACCGTTGCTCCGGCTTATGCGGAAGGATATACTTACCTGGCCGAGTTGTACAGATTCAAAATGAAAAAAAATTCGGACGAAGTTATTAAAATTTATGATGATGGACTCAAAGCAACCAGCGGCAATTCGCAGCTTTTTCTGGAAAGGTCTTCATATTTGCGCGCTATTGGTCGTTACGAGGAATCCTTGGCGGGATATAAGGACCTTTTAAATCAAAATCCCAATAATAAAGGTTTTGAAGATGTGATATGGGAATTGGAGGAAAAATTAAAAAAATAGCTTCATTGTGGTTGCCAAGGTAAAAAAGTTATCCACAGATAAAAATTATGTTTGTCTTTTAAAATGTAGTATAATATAGTCATGGTTTTTGAGAGAAAAAAGGAACAAAAAATTTTATTGCCGATTTTGTTGTTAATTTTGATTTTGATGGTACTAATGTTGTTAATTTTGGGTTGGTTTGTTTTTGACATTAAAAAAAGCGGTGTAAATAAATGGACGCAAAAGACCGTAGAGAGCAATTTGGCAGAGAAGAAGGATTCCTTGAATTTATCCAATACCGACCCGGAGGTTGGCGGCGTAGTGGAAAAAGTTTCACGACATATTCTTTTTCCTTCAAAGGAAATTACAGTGGCTACTGTAAAAGACGCGGAAAAATTATATAAAGAAAACCCGGTGATTTATCAATATATTAAAAATGGGCAAAAGGTTTTAATATATGATACCGGGGCAATAGTGTACGACGCGAGTATTGATAAAATAGTTGATGTGATTCAATTTTATGCTGTCCGCCAAGAGAAACTGGCCGGTCAAGTAAAACAATAATAAAAAAATAATTTATTTAATTAATTTAGTAAATTAAGAAAAATATGAAAAGAATTTTAGAATCCATGGCCGGGCAAGCGATAATAGTGGCTTGTCTCGCTTTTGTGTTTTCTTTTTCTCTTTCGGTTTCAGTTTTAGCCGCTACCACAGTCGGCAATAATGTGGCAGTGGGAGGTACTCTGGATGTTACCGGCATCACCACCTTAACAGCCGCTTTAGTTGCCAATGGCGCGGTTACCTTGGGCGATTCTGTTGGCGATTCCATCACCATCACAGGCAAACTCGGCACAATATATGTGTCTGATGGTTCAACCACTTCCACTCATGCGAAAAATTCATTAACACTTGGCGAGGCCACTAATTACAATAAAGGTGTATTTTACGTGGATTCTTCCGGTAATGTGTCCGCTTCCGGTACAATGGCTGTGGTTGGAGCCGCTACTCTCACTGGCGCCTTGGTTGCCAATGGCGCGGTTACCTTGGGCGATTCTGTTGGCGATTCCATCACCATCACAGGCAAACTCGGCACAATATATGTGTCTGATGGTTCAACCACTTCAACTCATGCAAAGAACTCGTTAACTCTTGGCGAAGCGACAGATTATAATCTTGGTAAGTTTTATGTTGATCCTTCGGGAAATGTTTCGGCTTCAGGTACTTTAGCTGTAATTGGAAATGCTACACTTACTGCTGACCTTACAATTGATACCAACACTTTATATGTAAGTTCCAGCAATAACAAAGTTGGCGTGGTTTCATCAACTCCTTTTGCTCAATTGTCAATTGGAGCGGGCGGGGCAGTGAGCTCCACTATTTCTGTGGGTAAATTTTGTATGTATGCCGGTCAAGAAAATGGCGTGAATGTTTATGTGATATTAGGAGCTAATCAGGCCAACAATCAACCGTTCGCCACCACCACCGTATCTTGTTTTTAAGATTAAATTGCTGTATTCACGGCATTCTTAATCATATTATCTTATGAAAAAAATAGTACAAAAAAGTTGGCTCTTCCTCTTCGTGGCGGTTTTGGCTCTTGGAATGATTGGCGCGGTTGAGGCGGCTAATGAAGTAACAACAACATCGGGCGCTTCCATTGTCTTGCCGTCTGATGGTTCAAGTTATACCTTAAGCACCAATACCACCGTTCAATCGTTCACTGTTAATAATTCAAGTATAGATTTTATTGTAGAGGCCAACTCAGTAATTTATTTGACATCCAGCGACCGCAAAAATTTTACTGTTAATAATTCACAATGTGGCACATCTCTAGTTTGCGGAGCCAGTGCTTCAAATATTTATATATCCTGTTCTTCCGCTGTCACTCAGCACACTATTACCCTGACACCTAGCGGGACATGCTCTTCGCAAAATGGCGGCGGTTCCTCCTCTTCTAGCGGCTCTTCTAGCTCGCCCGCGATAACTCCTTCTGCCACCCCTGTCATCGTCACCCCAGTAATTCCTGCTATGCCAGCGGTGGCTCCTGCCGCCCCTTCAACAACAGTTGCTCCATCGGCAAGTGTTACTGCACCAGCACCTTCTACATCTGTTCAACCAGCTTCGGTGGTAGAATTTTCTCATCCGGAATCAGCTGTCCAAATAAAAGGACTGACTTCGCCGGTTTTTCAGCAGGGTTCCAGATTAAAATTTTCTTTTGAGTTTAAGAATGAAAATACCAAAACAATTCCGGTAAAAGTAACTCGGCAATTGTTAGATGGCAATGGTAAAGTGGTAAAATCATCTGTTTTGTCAACGAATCTTAAAGCTAATAAGATTTTGAAAAAAAACGCTACCGAGACAATTAGCAAAACTTTATCTCCGGGTGATTATATTGTGGTGATTAAAATTGTTAACAGCAAAACCAAAGAATTATTGGAAGAGAATGGTTTCAAGATTACTGTTGAGAAATTAAAAAAGAAATATTTTGTCTTAGCTGAAGAGACGCCGATTGCAACTGCCATTGCTTTTGATCAAGCTGTTTGGAACAAGATTAAAACCAATATTGTTTTACCGGCAAATTTCAAGTTTAAATACAGCTTCACCAATAATACTGAACAGAAGCAAACTGTTAGAATGGTGCGTGAATTGATTGGACCGAATGAAAAAGTAATTTCTAAGAGCAGTGGAAAATGGGTGATGACACCGGGAGAAAAAGATAGTTTAACACCAACTCAGGCGGTAGCAGGGAATTTGACAGCTGGCGCGTATATTGTTAAAATTTCCGCTCTTGATTGGAAAACCAAAGAAATATTGGCCGAGAATCAGTTTGGATTTGTAGTGGAGTTGAAATAAAATTTGTTGAAATAATAAAAAAGAAGCGATTATGTCGCTTCTTTTTGTTTGGGAAATTTTTGGATAAAAAAAGAGGGAACCCCGAAAGGTTCCCGTTGAGATTTGAGTTGTGAGTTGAAGCTATACTATGGACAGCCAACACTAATGCTGTCTATGGCTTCAAAGATGTAGGCGCCGGTGAAGTGGAAGGTGAGCCACACTTCCCCGTTATAGTTATCAAGTGGCAGGATGTAGTGAGTCCATGGCAGGAGGAAAGCATTTGTTTTTTCCAGCAGGGTGGCAGCGCCGGATGCGGTATGGATTTGAACGGCGAAACTCTGTGTCCCGCCTTGGCCAGTGGTGTGGTCGAATGTGAGAGTGGCGGTGTGTCCTGATTGCAGAGAGAAGGTGGGTGAAGTGAGGACTGCCCAGGCATCTGTTCCATTACCCGCGAACACTAGTGAGTTGGGAGATGAAGTGTACCCTTGCGTTCCGTTAATCTTGTATGGGGTGGCAAAATTAGTGATTTGCCATCCTGCGTCTAGTGCGCCGGTGTCAAAGTTAGCAGACGCGAAAGGCATGTCTACGCAGATGCCACTTTGGCAGGAGTCACTATTGCAACTCTGGCCATCGTCGCACTCGGTGCCATCGGGTTTGTTCACGACAGCGCATTGTCCGCTTTGGCAAGTTGCTTCTGCGAGACATTGTCCTTCTGCGCAAGTTTTGCCCTCATTCACCGCTTCCATCTCACACTTGCCGCTCGCGGGCTGGCAGGTGTTTTTGATGCAAACAGTGTCTGCGGCGGTTGGGCAGGTGATGACTGAGGTTGGATCAAGCACGCATTTGTGCGGCATGATAGCCGTGTCGCAGACAAGCGTGCCATTACACAAGTCGCCATCTTCCTTGCTGGCGCAGTCCGGAGTGGTGTAACAGTCGCAGGTTTGCGTTCCGGCTTGGCAGGCGCCGCTCTGACAGGTGTCATTCACGGTGCAGGCATCGCCGTTGTCGCAGGCCTTGCCATTCATCGGCGGCTTGCTGTGTTGGCACCCGAGTGTCTTATTGCAGACATCCAAGGTGCACTCGTTGTTGTCATCGCAGTCCAACGGGGCCGTGCCCACGCACTTACTCTGTTTGCAGGCGTCAATGATAGTGCACACCGAGCCGTCATCGCAGTCCGCGCCGTCTGTGATTGGCAGATGGGCGCATTGGCTATTTTGGCAAACATCGTTCGTGCATTCGTTGAAATCGCTGGAGCAGTCCTCGCTGTTTGGCGCGAACACACAACCGGTTGCTGGGTCGCACGAGTCGTCGGTGCAGACATTACTGTCTTCGCACTTGACACTCGTTCCCGAGCAGATGCCGTTGGAGCAGATATCTCCGCTGGTGCAAGCATTGTCATCGTTGCAGGCGCCGCTTTCATTCACCGCTGTCATTTCGCACTTGCCGCTTTTGGGCTGGCAGGTGTTTTTGGAGCAGGCAGTGTCTGATGTGGTGTTGCAGGTGATGATTGTGTCTTGGTTCACAATGCACTTGTGCGGCATTACAGCTGTGTCGCAGACCAGCGTGCCGTTGCAGAGGTTGTTGTCCTCGGCCCCGACGCAGTCAGCGTCCGTGGCGCACTGGCAGATATTTGTCCCGCTTACGCAGGCTATATCCGCGCAGATGTCACCGACAGTACAGCCGTTGCCGTCATCACATCCGGCTTGATTGGCCGGATAGATACAGCCCTTCAACGTCTGGCAGACATTGTCAGTGCAGATGTTGCCATCGTCACACTTCAATTCTTTGCCAGCTTGGCATTTTCCCGCATCGCAGAAATCACCTATGGTGCACAAACTCCCGTCTTCGCAAGGATTGTTGTTGTTGGGAGTGTACACACAGCCGTTTTTCTGGTCACAAGAGTCGTCAGTGCAGGGATTGTTGTCGTTGCAGACGATTGTCTCACCAACACAGACATCCTTTTGGCAGGAGTCAATTTTGGTGCAAGCGTCGTCATCGTCGCAGGTAGAGCCATCCATCTGGCTGTTTGAACAGCCGACGGCCGGGTCGCAAGCGTCAAAGGTACACTGATTGTTGTCATCGCAGTTGAGAGGAACAATGCCCATGCACTCGCCGCCAACGCATTGGTCAGTGGCTGTGCAAGCGCTGTTGTCATCGCAAGGCGCGCTGTTGAACAGGTACTTGCAGAATCCGGCCGCACAGACATCGTTTGTGCAGGGATTCTGGTCGTCGCACTTGGCGTTAACAACGCATTCACATACCCATTCATAGACACAGCCGACGCCGTTTTGACAGTAGTCGTCAGTGCAGGCGTCGCTGTCATCACAGACAACAGCTGTGCCCGGCGCGCAGACGCTGTTTTCACAAGCATCATTGGCCGTGCACTGATTGCCGTCATCGCAAGCGATGGTGTTGTTGGTGTGAGTACAGCCGGTCTCCGTGTCGCAGAAATCGTCAGTGCAAGGATTATTGTCATCGCAGAGCGTTGGGTCGGAAACGCACGGCTGGGAAATTGACCCGTCTGGCTGGGTCGTTGTTTCGGCCTGGGCCAGCGTGTCTTCTACCGGCGGCGCGGTTTCGGATATTATCTCGTTTTCTGCCACGGTATCTGCATTCGGCGCGGTTTCTGTCGGAACAGCAACCTCCTCTGTCTGTGCGTCAATCTTGACGCCCGTATCTGACGGCACAACCACGATTGTCTCTATTTTCGCCGTCGCAGTATCAACAGTGTCGTTGGATGTATCTGCCGTTGTCTCGGCATCCGCACCAAACTCCACCGTAGCTATTGATTCGGCCGTGGCGAGTTCAACCGCGACTGTCGGCTCGACTGTAGCAAACTCAACCATTGCCGATTCGCTGGCGTTTGATTCAGCCATCGGCTGTTCAGCTGTCGTCGGTTCGGTCGTCGCTACTTCCGCGTCAAGCAGAGTAGGCGGCGTGTCAGCGCAAAGCAAAGGATTGACCACGCATGGCGGTACAATCATTGTTTCTGTTTCCGCCAATGTGTCAAGAGCGTCGGCTTTTGGTTCGGCGACATCCAAACCGTTATCGACATCGGAGTCAGTGTTTGCTGGCGTATCAGTGTCAGGCATGTCCGTGGAGTCCGTGTTCGTCGCGACATCGGCAAGATCTGGAAGCGGTTCATCCTCAACAGGTAGAGGCGGATTGAAATTCGTCTCATCATCGCTGTCGCCGTCATTTGAATCCTGCGAATCAGCTAGCGTGTCACCGGCCATGTCGCTTGCCTTGCTCGGCGGAGTGTAACCAAAGCTACATCCAGCGAACGCCATTGCCACCAATATCATCAGAAATCGTTTCATCGCCCTTCTCCTTCTATTTCTATGTAGTTTCTTGCCCTTATTTGAGTTGTAAAGGAACTACCTCCTTGGTTGTTCCTCCTTTGTTTAGAATATAGCATAAATAAGCCAATTTGTCAAGATGTGTCATTCGTGATAAAATATATCAACTTATGGCAAACAAACTTATTTGGGTTATTAAATTTTTGGTCTATTCCAGCTTTTTAATGCCTTTGATTTTAATGGGCGACACTTTTATTTTTCCTTTTGTTTTTCCCAAGGCGATTTATTTTAGGATTTTAGTGGAATTGGCGTTTGGTCTGTATTTAATTTTGTGTTTGATAGATAAAAATTATCGGCCTAAAAAAACACCTTTATTTATTGTTTTAGGCGCGTTTTTCGTGATTCTTTTTTTATCAACAATTTTTGGCGTTGATTTTCAACGCAGTATGTGGGGTAATTACGAGCGCATGAGCGGTTGGTTCACCTTGATTCATTTTGGTATTTATTTTGTGATTGTTGCCAATATTTTTTGTACTTGGCCGGAATGGCGAAATCTTTTGCGCTGGTCTCTTTTGATCAGTATTATTGTAGGCATTACCGGTTTTAATTTTCTTTTGCCGGATAATTCCATTATGAAAATCGGCGGCGGCGGGACATTGGGCAATCAAATTTATATTGCTAATTTTGTTTTATTTCATATTTTTATCGCTTGGTATTTATTTAGAAAAGAAGAGAATAAATTTTGGCGATTTTTTGCCGCCGGATATGGCATATTGGGAGTTGCCATTATGATGTATAACGGCAAGCGCGGGCCATTTATTGGGCTGGTAATCGGTGGATTTATCGCTGTTGCTTTGTACAGTTTTTTTACCAAAATAAAAAAGTGGCGCACAATCGGTCTTGGATTGATTGGCGCGATTATTATTTTGAGCGGTCTTATTTTTATTTTTCGCCAATCATCATTTGTTCAAAAAATTCCGGCGGTCGGTTCAGTGGCTAATGTTTCTTTCAGCTCCGGTACCGGCGAGACACGTTTGATTGCTTGGAAGATTGCCTATGAGGCATGGAAAGAAAGGCCGCTGTTTGGCTGGGGTGTTGAAAATTTTTATTACGCGTTTAATAAATATTATAATCCAAAGTCATTGGAACACGGCTATTATGAAACATGGTTTGACAGAAGTCATAATATTTTTTTGGACTATCTTTCTACCAGCGGAATTTTGGGATTATTGGCGTACGTGGCGATTTTTATTGCGGTGTTTTGGCAGATCGGCGCGGGGTTTTATAAAAAATTGATTGATTTGGATTCATTGGTTTTTGTATCAATTTTTTTCCTTGCTTACGGAGTGCAGAATTTTTTTGTGTTTGATCATTTGAGTTCTTATTTGATTTTTTTCTTGATGTTAGCATTTGTTCATTTTGTCATTCTGAGCCCCGACGTCCGTCGAGGCGAAGCACCCCTCGAATCAACAATACCCAAAATGTCCAAAATAAATAAATTGTCTTTCGCCCCCGCTTTTATTATCAGCGTAATAATATTATTTTTTATTTATCATTTTAATATCCAGCCGGCCTGGGCCAATAATCAGGATTTAGAAACGCAAAAAATAATGCAGACAAATTTTGCCGCTGGTTTTGCAACGATGAAATCATCGCTTTTAATCAATCCTTATCATCTGACGGACATGCGAAATGATTTCAGCCGCGTGATTGTATCTTACGCGCAAAATGCAGAGGCATTGAAATCAGAAATTTATCAGCAAAGCGCGGATTTTATCATTGAAGAACTTAAAAAAAATATTCAGGAGCATCCTTTTGAATTGCAATCATATATTTTATTGGGGCAATTTTATGATGTTAAAAATAACCCGGACAAATCCGAAGAAATACTTCTCCGCGCGCGCGAATTAAGTCCCAAGCGGCAACAATTGGCGTATTATCTAGTGCGCATCAAAGCGGCAAGGCGCGATTATGTCAGTGCTTTAAAGATTCTGGAGCAATTAGTTAGCGATAATCATAATATTGCAGATACTTATTGGTATATGGCTGTAATTTATGGAGATCAAGGTGACATTAAAAATGCGCATCAGAGTTTGCAACTTGCATTGGCAAAAGGAAAAAGTTTCAACAATAAGCAGGAGCTGTTATATGCCGCGCAATTGGCAAGCAAAAGCGGGGATTTAGAAATGACGCAGGATTTATACGAACGGGTGCTGTCTGCCGACCAAAAAAATCCCGAAATACTTTTGGTGTTGTCGGAAATTTATTCTAGGTTGAATGATAAATCAAAAGCCCAAGAAATGGCCGACCGCGCCGCTTTGTATGATGCTGACGCGTTGAAAAAAGCGAAGAAGTGGTTGAAATAATGGGGTCTTTTGATATAATGTTGATAACAAAAATCGGTCAAAGGCGCTAAACATGGAGGAGACCTCGGACCGATTTTTTGTTTTTAGTAAATATTTTTTGTTTTTTCAACAGTGATTGCCAAATCAAATTTTTTAACTGTTTCTTTGGCGCTCGCACCTAACTGTCTGGCTTGTTCAGGATTTTTTATAAAAGAGGCGATTGCTTCCGCCAATGTCTGTAAATCAGCTGGTGGCACGATTAGGCCGGTTTTTTGGTTTTCTAAAATTTCCGTA